>Ga0302324_100003655_pt1 | contig 34628 bp, 27 predicted proteins | sample Palsa_T0_1_FD_201949 | JGI IMG/M metagenome (GOLD analysis project Ga0302324, IMG submission 201949) | Peat permafrost microbial communities from Stordalen Mire near Abisko, Sweden - Palsa_T0_1 | ecosystem: Environmental > Terrestrial > Soil > Palsa > Peat permafrost | place: Sweden: Abisko...
CATTGATCGACGAGAAGATCAAGGAACTTGGGGACTGGCGCGGGAAGATGCTCGCGAAGGTGCGCGAGATCATCCACAAGGCAGACCCTGAGATCGTCGAAGAGTGGAAGTGGAGGGGGACTCCGGTCTGGTCCCACGGCGGGATCGTGTGCACGGGGGAGTCGTACAAGAGCGTTGTGAAGATGACATTTGCCAAGGGAGCTGCGTTGAAGGACCCTTCTGGCCTGTTCAACTCCAGCCTCGACGGGAATGTCAGGCGCGCGATCGACATTCACGAGGGCGACAAGGTGGATGAGGCAGCGTTGAAGGATCTTATCCGTGCTGCTGTGGCGCTCAATCTCCTCAATCTCAAGGCCAAGAGCAAACCGAAGTCCTCATGAGCGAGCAGCAAGCGGGCCGGCTAGCTGCAGCGCAGGTCACGGACCTATCTTTTCAACTGGGGGAAGAGCGACGAACCGGAAAAAAGGAGGGGCTGCCCTTGGATGGCAGCCCCTCTTGTTGTTGCGGATTGGGTGTGTGGGTTACTTGGATTTGGCGGTGGCAAAACGCTTGTTGATCTCGTCCCAGTTGACGGTGTTCCACCAGGCGGCGAGGTAGTCGGGGCGCTTGTTCTGGTACTTGAGGTAGTAGGCGTGCTCCCAGACGTCGTTGCCGAGGATGGGGTAGTGACCCTGGGAGAGGGGGTTGTCCTGGTTGGCGGTGGTGACGATCTTGAGCTTGCCGCCCTCGAAGATGAGCCAGCCCCAGCCGGAGCCAAACTGCTTGGCGGTGGTCTCGTTGAAGAGCTTTTTGAAGCTTTCGAAGTCGCCGAAGTCGGCTTTGATCTGAGCGGCGATCTCGCCGGAGGGCTCGCCGCCGCCCTTAGGCTTCATGATCTGCCAGAACATGGTGTGGTTGACGTGGCCGCCGCCGTTGTTCTGCACAACTTTGCGGACATCCTCGGGGATGCTGGCGAGGTCCTTGATGAGCTCTTCCGGTGTCTTTTTGCCGAGATCGGGGTGCTTTTCGACGGCTCCGTTGAGGTTGGTGACGTAGGTCTGGTGGTGCTTGTCGTGGTGCAGCTTCATCGTCGCTTCGTCGATAAAAGGCTCAAGCGCCGCGTAGTCATAGGGCAGCGGGGGTAGTTCAAATGCCATGGTGATTCTCCTGTTTGTTGCGGTATGCCAGTCAGGCACATCCTGACTGCTTCACTGTGGTTCGATGCCGTCCCGACCATGCGCGATGCACTGGAATCGGACGGACGGGCTCGCACAATCTTCAAGATGATATCGCACCCAGACTATTCACGATTCTTTCTCGTCGAAATGAAACCGGCCGTAGACTTTTGCGCTCTAATAGACCAAATGAGCGATTTGACTGCAACCTACCGCTGGCTCGACGACGATGGCCCGGCTTTCGGATCTCCCGGAGTAGAACCACGCTGGACCTCGAGCGAAAAAGACGCTGTTTCGACGGCCTACGCTGCTTCGAGCCGGGTATGGTTCACCATCTCGCATGGCACACTGAACGAGATCTACTACCCTACGATCGACCGTCCGCAGACGCGCGATATGGAGCTGATGTTCAGCGATGGCGAGACGTTTGTGCACGAAGAGAAGCGCGACTTTCAGTATGACTTCCAGTACATCGACGCCTGTGCGCCTGCGGTCCGCGTGGTCGGCAGCGACCCTGAGCGACGCTACACCGTTACTAAGGAGTTCATCGCTGATCCGCACCATCCCGTCGTTCTGATGAACGTCAAGATCACAGGTGACGAGGCGGTCCTGTCGCGGCTGAAGTGCTACGCGCTGCTGGCCCCGCACCTGAACGGTGGTGGCGCGGGGAACTCGGCGCGCTCGATCGACATTGCAGGCGGGCGCTGCCTGCTGTGCTGGAAGGGAGATATTTCGCTGTCGATGGGAGCGGACTGCGGCTTTACGCGGTCGTCGTGTGGCTATGTAGGCACAAGCGATGGGTATCAGAACCTCGTCAAGGACATGCGCATGAGCTGGCAGTACGGCCAGGCGCTCGACGGAAATATCGCCGTGATGGGTGAGATCGATGTTGCGCTGCATCGCGAATTTACGATTGCGCTGTCGTTTGGCGATGGGCATCACTCTGCCCTGGCGCAGATGATGCAGACGCTGGCGACGCCGTATGCGGAGCACCTGGAGCGGTTCGTGGAGCAGTGGAGGCGCTCGTCGTTTCCTAAGGACCTGCCGTCAGTCTCGACGGACAAGGGCACGCTGATGCGCATCAGCCAGAATGTGCTGCTGATCCACGAGGACAAGACCTACTCGGGCGCGTTTATTGCGTCTGCGTCGATTCCGTGGGGCGCGTCGAAGGGCGACTCCGACCTGGGTGGCTACCACCTGGTGTGGACGCGCGACATGGTGCAGACGGCCACCGCGATGCTGGCCTGCGGACGCACGGATACGGCTCTGCGCGCGCTGGTGTATCTGGCCTGTACGCAGCGGCCCGACGGCAGCTTCGCGCAGAACTTCTGGATCGACGGCACGCCGTACTGGAGCGGCCTGCAGCTCGACGAGGTCGCTTATCCGATCATAGGCGCGTGGCGTTTGTGGAAGAAGGACGGGTTGGGCAGCTTCGACATCTTTCCTTTTGTCGAACGCGCCGCCTCGTTCCTGGTTCGTTACGCACCGGTGACCCAGCAGGAGCGCTGGGAGGAGTGCGCCGGATACTCGCCGTCGACGCTGGCGGTGGTCATCTCCGGACTGGTCTGCGCCGCCGATATCGCCCGGTCTCGACAAGCCGTGGAGCTTGCTGGATTCCTCGAATCCTACGCGGACTGGATCGAAGCGCATCTGGACGAGTGGACGACGACTAACGACGGCGTCCTGCTTCCCGAGGTCAAGTATCACTACATGCGGATTCGTCCACCGGCTCCGGGTGAGCCGTTCTACAACGATCAAGTCCCGGCGGGGTCGATCCACGTCAATAACCGCGAGCCGGGCGAAAGGGATGTCTTCGAGGCGCGCGAGGTGATCGACGCCGGCTTCCTCGAACTGGTGCGCTATGGCATCCGCCGCGCCGACGACCCGCTGATCCTCGACTCGCTGAAGGTTGTGGACCATTGCCTGAAGATCGACACGCCGTTCGGTACGAGCTGGCGTCGCTACAACCACGATGGGTATGGTCAGAAGAAGGACGGCGGACCCTACGACGGGTCGGGTCAGGGACGCGCATGGCCCATCCTCACCGGCGAGCGTGGGCACTACGAACTGGCTGCCGGCAACGACTTTGCTCCCTATATCACCGCGATCGAAAAGTTCAGCTCCACTGGAGGGATGCTGCCGGAACAGATCTGGGATTCGGCCGATCTGCCTTCAGCCGGCATGTATCTTGGCCGCCCTGCAGGGTCGGCGCAGCCGCTGGTATGGGCGCACGCTGAGTATTTAAAGCTGCTTCGCTCGGCCGCTGATGGAGAGGTCTTCGATCGTATTTCCATCGTCGCGGACCGCTATGCCGTCAAGCCCGGCAAACGAACTTTCACCAGCGAAATAGAGATCTACCAAAGGAGTCGGCCGATCTCGACGATCATCGCCGGATACAGCCTGCGCATTCTCGATCACGATCACTTCCGCGTCGTCTATACGGTTGATAACTGGGCAACGACGCTTCAGCTCGACTCGCGTTCGGTGGGGTATCCGGGCTTCGTTGTGGATATTCCTACCGATATTCATCAGACTGGAACAATTATCTTTACGCTGGCCTGGACGAGCCAAAACCAACCAGATCGCTGGCTTGGCGAGAACATTGAGGTTGCAGTCGTCTCTCGAAGCTGATTCACGTCGACTTCGAGAGAAGAATTCACCGGGTTTCCGCTAGTACACTGTTGAATAGACCGAACGTACTTCAGAATTCAGGGTCGCCGACCCGCGCTGCGGCCCTTTAGAGACAAGGAAAAAGAATGAGCGAACAGGACGTTTCAAAGCAGAACGAGATAGATCAGCTCTCCATCAATGCCCTCCGCTTTCTAGCCGTCGATGCCGTGCAGAAGGCCAACTCCGGCCACCCGGGCGCTCCGCTCGGCGATGCGCCGATCGCGTATCTGCTGTACCACAAGCTCATGAAGCACGATCCGTCCGACCCGAAGTGGATCGACCGCGACCGCTTTATCCTGTCGAACGGCCATGCTTCGGCCCTCCTGTACGGTGCGCTGCATCTCTCGGGCTACGACCTGCCGATCTCGCAGTTGGAGCAGTTTCGCCAGTGGGGTTCGCACACTCCGGGCCATCCTGAGTATGGCGACACGCCGGGCGTTGAGGTCACGACGGGTCCGCTGGGCCAGGGCCTCGGCATGGCGGTTGGTATTGCGACCGCGGAGAGACATCTGGCTGCGGTGTACAACCGCGACACGTACAACATTGTGGACCATCACACCTATGTTCTATGCGGCGATGGCGACCTGATGGAAGGCATCTCGCATGAGGTGGCATCGCTGGCCGGAACTCTGGAGCTGGGTAAGCTGATTGTGCTGTATGACGATAATCTGATCTCGCTGGATGGGCCGACGGAGCTCTCGTTTACCGAGGATGTAAGCAAGCGGTTTGAGGCGTACCACTGGCATGTGCAGTATGTGGCTGATGGAAACGATCTGGTCGCGATTGAAGAGGCAATTCTAAAAGCGAAGGCGGAGACGAAGAAGCCCTCGTTGATCCGGGTCCGCACGGTGATCGGCTACGGCAGCCCGAAGGCGGGCACGAATAAGGTTCACGGCGAGGCGCTGGGTGTGGAGGCTGTGAAGGAGACCAAGAAGAACCTCGGCTGGCCGGAGGACAAGACCTTCTACGTTCCTGAAGAGGCGCAGAAGAACTGGGACACCATCAAGCTGCGCGGCAAGGATGCGCATGCGGAGTGGAATGCAGAGTTTGAGGAGTACAAGAAGGCGTATCCGGAGCCGGCAGAGCAGTTTCTGCGTACTATCTCGGCCAAGCTGGCAGACGGGTGGGAGAAGAAGATTCCGACCTTCCCGACGGAGAAGCCTGTGGCCACGCGCAATGCGGGACAGATTGTGATGCAGGCGATTGAAAACGTCGTTCCCGAGCTGTTTGGCGGCGCGGCAGACCTGACCAGCTCCACCAAGACCATCTTCAAGGATTCACCGAGCTTTCATGTGGACCCGGCTGGACGCAATGTGTTCTTCGGTGTGCGTGAGTTTGGCATGTGCGCGATGGTGAATGGTATGGCCGCTCATGGCGGGATTATTCCGTTCGGCTCGACGTTCTTCACGTTCTCGGACTACTGCCGCTCGGCGCTTCGCATGTCAGCGCTGATGGGTGTTCACTCGTTGTTCGTGTTCACGCATGACTCGGTAGGCCTGGGCGAAGATGGACCAACGCACCAGCCGATCGAACAGCTGATGAGCCTGCGGTTGATTCCGCATCTCACGGACTTCAGGCCTGCGGATGCGAACGAGACGGCGTCGTGCTGGCAGCTTGCGCTGGAGCGTAAGAGCCCGAGCTTCATGGCGTTGTCGCGGCAGGATCTGCCGACGATTGATGCAGGCATTGCGCAGGCTGGAGCGCGCAAGGGCGCGTATGAGGTTTCGTCGAATGGCAAGGACATCATTCTGATTGCGACGGGCTCTGAGGTCTGGGTGATTGCGAAGGCTGCCGAAGAACTGAAGGCCGCGGGGATCAACGCGACTGTGGTTTCGATGCCCAGCTTCAAGATCTACGAGGAGCAGAGCGATGCGTACAAGGCTGGCCTGATGCCCGAAGGAACGCCGAAGCTGGCGGTTGAAGCGGGCGCGACGCTGGGCTGGTACAAGTACGTCGGCCACAACGGCGGCGTGATCGGGATCGATCGCTTCGGCGCATCCGCTCCCGGGCCGATCGCGCTGGAGAAGCTGGGTATCAGCGTTGCCAATGTTGTGGAACATGCCAAGAAGCTGGTGAAGAAGTAAGCGGTTTTTTCGAACAGCGACGGGAAGCAGATGACTCAAGACGAAGCAAAGCGGATGGCGGCTCGGTGCGCTCTGGAGTTCGTCGAGGATGGGATGCTGCTGGGACTTGGCAGCGGTACCACCTCGACGATCTTCATCCAGGAGCTTGGCGAGCGTGTAAAGCAAGGGCTGCGCGTGCGCGGCATTGCGACCTCGGACGCCAGCGCGAGACTTGCTGAGTCGCTCTCCATTCCGATCACCACCTTTGAGGAGACCCCTGAGCTCGACCTGGCTATCGACGGCGCCGATGAAGTAGGTCCGGGACTGGCTCTGATCAAGGGCGGCGGTGGCGCGATGTTGCGCGAGAAGATCGTCGCGAGTGCTGCGCGGAAGTTTATCGTGATCGCCGACTCAACTAAGCTGGTGCATCAACTGGGCCGCTTTCCGCTGCCCGTCGAAGTGATTCAGATGGCGCTGCCTATCGTCACCCGAAAGCTTGCAGCGTTCGGCCTGAACCCGACGCTACGCCATCATCCGGATGGCTCGAAGTACATTACCGACGAAGGCAACTACATCCTCGACTGTGCGTGCGGTGAGATCGTCAATACGGCGAAGACCGCGGCGAACATTCGAGGCATCCCAGGTGTTGTGGAACATGGGCTGTTTCTGAAGATGGCATCGCTTGCTCTGATTGCGAGCGATCAAGGCGTGATAAAAGTCGGCAGATGGCAGGGCGACCGCTACAACAAGGCCATCTCCAGGCTTGCATCGTAACTGAACCATTCGCGTCTTATACCTATGACAACCTCTTCCACTCCCGCTCATATCTCTGCCGGCAAGGACCGCACATGGTTCATTACCGGAGCTTCTACGGGCTTCGGCCGACTGCTTGCCGAAGAGGTGCTGAAGGCAGGTGGCAAGGTGATCGCGACCGCGCGGAAGCTCGATAAGATTGCGGACCTTGAGCAGCAGTACCCACAGACGGCAAAGGCGTTGGTGCTCGACGTGACCGATGCGGGCCAGGTCGATTCAGCTGTTACGCAGGCGTTTGCGCAGTTTGGGCGGGTGGATGTGCTGGTCAACAATGCGGGCTACGGAGTTGCTGGTGCTATCGAAGAGGTCTCGGGGGCGGAGTTCATGCCGATGTTCGAGACCAATGTCTTCGGATTGATTCGGGTTACGCGTGGGTTTCTTCCGCATCTTCGCGAGCAGCGCAGTGGCCACATTCTGAATCTCTCCTCGATCGGTGGTTTGATCGGCGGCGCGGGCATTGGCTTTTACAACTCCACGAAGTTCGCTGTGGAGGGGCTCTCTGAAGCGCTTGCGGCCGAGCTTGCTCCGCTGGGCGTTCACGTCACAATCGTTGAGCCGGGTCCGTTCCGTACCGATTTTCTTGGGCGCTCCGGTGTGATTGCTTCGACGCGTATCGCGGACTATGACAATACCGCTGGCAACATGCGCAAGTACTTCGCGGACAATGACGGGAAGCAGCCGGGCGATCCGCTGCGCGCTGTGCACGCGATGATGCAGGTGGTGGAATCTCCCAAGCCGCCGCTTCGTCTTCTGCTGGGCAAGAGCGCACTGCAACGCGTTCGCACCAAGCTCGATAGCTGGCAGAGAGAGATCGCCGCGTGGGAGCCAGTTACGGTTGGAGCAGATTTTCCGGAGGGACAGTGAGCCCTGGAAGCGAGATCAAGACGATCTTCTGGGACATCGGCGGCGTTCTGCTGACCAATGGCTGGGACAAGGATCAACGCGCTGAGGTTCTAGGCCGGCTGGGCGTCGATCTCGAAGAGTATGAGTCACGCCACGAGGAGGCGAATTTTTATTGGGAGCGGGGGCTGTCCACTGCAGAGCACTTCTTCAATCAGACGGTCTTCACCACGCCGAGAGCTTTTACTTTCGAAGAGCTTTGGCGGCAGGTCTGCGCGGAGAGCAAGATCCTGCATCCCGACTGCTTTGATATTCTAGGAGCTCTGGCAGCAGACAAGCGCTTCAACGTAGCGACGCTCAACAACGAAAGCCGCGAACTCAACCACCATCGCTTGGATGCATTTCGGCTTCGGCCTTACTTCAACTACTTCATCTGCTCGGGCTATGTGCATGAGATGAAGCCAAACGCACCGATCTACCGCTCTGCTATCGACATCTCCGGTTTTCGTCCGGAGCAGTCGCTGTTCATCGACGACAAGCTTGAAAACTGCGAGGCAGCGACTGCGCTCGGCATGCAGGCCATTCGCTTTGAGTCTCCGGCGCAACTGAAGGACTCACTCGCTCAGCTCGGCATTCAGGCCGCATAAGGAAGGAAGTTTAGCTCAATGGAACTTGGAATTATTGGACTTGGCAAGATGGGCTTCAACATGGCGGAGCGACTCCGCCTCGCAGGGCACAAGGTGGTCGGATTCGACTTTAACAAAGATGCGACGGCGAAGCTGACGGCAAAGGGATCGCTCGGCGTCAATACGCTGGAGGATCTGGTCAAGAACCTGCCCGCGCCGCGCGCCATCTGGATCATGGTTCCCGCAGGAGATCCGGTTGACCAGACGATCGCCCGGCTCGAACCGCTGATGGAGAAGGGCGATACGTTTATCGACGGGGGCAACTCCAACTACAAAGATACGCAGCGCCGTCATGCCGAGGCCGCCCAAAAAGGCTTCCACTTTATCGACTGCGGCACCTCTGGAGGTGTGTGGGGGCTCAAAGAGGGCTACAGCATGATGATCGGCGGTGATGAGGCTCCGGTTGCACGCCTTAGCCCTATCTTCGAGGCGCTTGCGCCGGGCAAGACCGAGGGCTGGGGGCGGGTTGGACCGTCGGGCGCAGGCCACTTTGTGAAGATGGTCCACAACGGGATTGAGTACGGCCTGATGCAGGCGTACGCCGAGGGCTTTTCGATCATGAAGGCCAAGGAGCCGCTGAATCTCGACCTGACGCAGATCTCGCACATCTGGCAGAAAGGTTCGGTGGTGCGCTCGTGGCTGCTGGATCTTACTGCGGATGCTCTGGACAAGAACCCGACACTGGCTGGGCTCGAAGCTTATGTTCCTGACTCGGGTGAAGGTCGCTGGACGGTGATGGAGGCGATCGACCTGAACATCTCTGCGCCTGTCATTACCGAATCGCTCATCCGTCGCCTGCGCTCTCGCGAGGAGAATAACTTTACCGATCGAATGATCTCTATCATGCGCGGTGCGTTCGGTGGCCACGATGTGAAAAAGTCCTAGCCGCACACTATCTCAGCTTCTGTTCCGTTCACTTATGTTGTGAAGTTCTAACCAACGCACGAGAGGTAAATCGACCATGCCAGCCAAAGAAACCATCCCAACTCCCAGTCAGCAGCCCGAGCGCTGCCCCGATCCTTGCATCGTCGTCATCTTCGGCGCGTCGGGCGATCTTACCAAACGCAAGTTGTTGCCAGCCCTCTATCACCTGGAGCAATCCGGCCTGTTGCCGAAAGACTTTGCCGTTGTCGGTGTAGCTCGCAGGCCGCTGGAGAAGAGCTTTGCCCCCGACATGAAGGACGGCATCGTCAGTGGCGGCGGAGTCGATACTGCCGACCCGAAGCTCGATCCCTTTGTCTCCCGGGTTCAGTATCACGCGATGAACTTCGATGACGCCGCAGGTTACGATGCACTGAAGAGCACACTCGCCGACCTCGACAAGAAGTTCGGCACCAAGGGCAACCGCCTCTTCTACCTGGCCACTGCGCCGGAGTATTTCTCAGACATCATCAAGTACCTGGGTGAGCATTGCATGGCCAAGCCCGCAGATTGCGGCGACGGCAAGAACTGGATCCGCGTCATCATCGAGAAGCCGTTCGGCCACGATCTAGAGTCGGCCAAGGCTTTGAACGATGAGGTGAATAAAGTATTCGACGAAGACCAGATCTTCCGCATTGATCACTACCTTGGCAAAGAGACCGTGCAGAACATCCTGGTCTTCCGCTTCGCCAATGGCATCTTCGAGAATGTCTGGAATCGCAACTACATCGACCACATCGAAATCACGGCAGCCGAGAGCATCGGTATTGAAGGCCGCGGGCCGTTCTATGAGACTGCTGGTGCGTTGCGCGATGTTGTGCAGAATCACGTCATGGAACTGCTTAGTTTCGTTGCGATGGAGCCGCCGGTCTCGTTCGAGTCCTCCGCTGTGCGCGCCGAGAAGGTTAAAGTGTGGAAGGCGATCCAGCCGATTCATTCTGCAGACACTGTGCGCGGCCAGTACGGCCCTGGCATTGTGGATGGCAAACAGGTTCCGGGATATCGGCAGGAAGATCGCGTTCATCCACGCTCGCAGACCGAGACCTATGCCGCGCTGCGGCTGGAGATCGAGAACTGGCGATGGGCGGGGGTTCCGTTCTACATTCGCGCGGGCAAACGCCTCGCCAAGCGCGTCACCGAGATCACGATTCAGTTCAAGCAGCCTCCGCTACTGCTCTTCAAGGATGCCGAAGGCAAAGGCGGCGAAGGCATCAAGCCGAATGTGCTTTCGATGCGGATTCAGCCGGATGAGGGGATTACGCTACGATTTGGCGCGAAGATTCCTGGCCCCAGCATGAGCATCGGCCCGGTCAACATGGACTTCAGCTATGCAGAGGCGTTCGGCAAGTCTTCCGCGAACGGTTACGAGCGGCTGCTGCTGGATGCCATGTTTGGCGATGCTACGCTGTTCGCCCATCGCGATGGGGTGGAAGCAACCTGGTCACTGATTACTCCCATCCTTCAGTCGTGGGCGAAGGATCCGATCAAGGATCTTCCCAACTACGCAGCGGGAACGTGGGGCCCTGCAACCGCCGATGCGATGCTAAAATCCGATGGCCGTAAATGGCGCAAACTCTAACTAATCAACGACGAGTAAACGGACACAACCTATGCCTCGCCCTGTAACGATTACCTATCGAGTCTCTCGCACCCATGCTGCGGTCGCAAAGGATGCGGCGGAGTTGTTTACCGCCGCAGCGATCAGGGCCGCAGCTTCGCGGGGAATGGCACGCATCGCCATCTCCGGGGGCACCACTCCCAAGGCGATGTTTGCCCTGCTTGCCGATCCCGCTGAACCCTTCGTCAAACAGGTTCCCTGGGACAAACTCGACCTGTACTGGGTCGATGAGCGCTGCGTGCCGCCGGACAATGACGAATCCAACTATCGAATGACACGCGAGGCGCTGCTCTCCAAGGTCCCGCTGGCAGCCGAGCGGATTCACCGCATGGAGGGCGAACTCGACCCTGAAGTTGCCGCCGCGCGGTACGAGTCTACCATCCGCAACACGTTCAAGCTTGAGGGTGCGGAGACCCCGACGTTCGACCTGGTCCTGCTTGGCATGGGTGATGATGGCCATACGGCCTCGCTGTTTCCGCATACTGAGGCGCTGAATGACCTGAGCCATATTGCGATCGCCAACCACGTCCCGCAGAAGGACACCTGGCGCATCACTCTTACCTGGCCGGTGATCAATCAGGGCAGGGAGGTCGCCTTTCTGATTGAAGGGCCGGGCAAGGAGCAGGTGTTGCATGACGTGTTTCTGGGGCCTTACCAGCCCGAAACGTTCCCCTCGCAGCTGATTCGTCCGGCGAGCGGACGGCTTACCCTCTTGCTCGACGAGGCTGCAGCGTCTAAGCTGCCAGTACCGGCTGACAACTCGATCGACGGTGCAGAGCAGCATATCGGCACACTGGAGCTGAAATAAATGATTCTTGCAGGTGATGTCGGCGGCACCAAGGTCCACCTCGCGCTCTACGACTTCGCCAACGGCCAGCTGCAAGCCATTCGCGACCAGAAGTTTCCGGCGCACGAGTTCGGAAGCCTGGACGATGTTGTAAAGAAATTTCTGGGCGCCGGCGAAGGTGCAGCGGCAACGCAGAAGGAAGAGATTGTCGCAGCCTGCTTTGGTTGCCCGGGACCGGTGCGCGATGGCCGTCTCAAGCTCACCAATCTGCCGTGGACGCTCGATACGCGCGACCTGGTCAAATCGCTGTCCATCCCTCACATCTCTCTGATCAACGACCTTGAAGCCAACGGCTACGGTATCCCGGAGCTTGCCCCGGACAAGATCTTTCTGCTGCATGCCGGCGACCCCGACGCTGAAGGTCACGAGGGGTTGATGGCCGCCGGGACCGGTCTGGGCCAGGCGCTGCTGATATGGGATGGGAAGAAGCATCGGCCCATCCCCTCTGAGGGCGGCCACTGCGACTTTGCCGCGCGGAGCAATCGCGAGATTGCACTTCTGGAGTATCTGCGCCACACACTGAAGGGCCGCGTCAGCTGGGAGCGCGTCGTCTCCGGCCTCGGCATCAAGAACATCTATGCGTTTCTCCGCGATGTGGAGAAGATCGACGAGCCGGGGTGGCTGCACGACCGTATGCTTGCCGAGGATCCCAACGCCGTCATTGGAGCGTGCGCGGAGGATGGCTCAAGCTCTCTGTGCTTTGAGACTATGAAGATATTTGCCGGAGCGTATGGGGCCGAGGCGGGCAATATAGCCCTTAAAGTGCTCGCCACGGGCGGGATGTACCTCGGCGGCGGCATCGCTCCGAAGATTCTGAAGACGCTGCAAAACGGAGCGTTTGTGCAGGCCTTCCTCGACAAGGGCCGGCTGTCGCCGCTGCTCGAATCCATTCCCGTCCGCGTCATTCTCGACGATACTTGTGCTCTTCTCGGTGCCGCAGCCTACGCAGAGGCGGCGGCGGCCCAAATCTCCGGTCATTCCGTCCGGGCCGACTCTCTTCAGAGATCCTAGGCCTCGGGTAGCCGGTTGCATGTACTCTTGATGTGTCTCTTATTTCTATCGTGCCCTTAACTTCCAGTACCATCCCGTCGCCATCTGTTTCTTCGTCAGCTATCCTGGACGATTGTCCTTCTCAGAGCACAGCAGAGGCAACGCCAGACTCGCCAACCCCGCAACTCGATTTCTCCTGCCGTGCGGAGTTGAGCGAGTTGATGGACCAGCCGTGCAGTTATGAGGAGCTTCGCGCCTGTCTGCACGACATAGCCCGGGTGAACAGCTTGACGTTTGCCCATCGGCCTACGCTCTCCTGGCTGAACCAGCTTGTAGAGACGATGCCGGTGCCAGCCGCACCGCTGCGCATTGTGGATGTGGGGTGCGGCTACGGCGATATGCTGCGGCGCATCGACGCGTGGGCCACAAAACGCAAGATCCCCGTAACGCTGACCGGCATCGACCTCAATCCCGATGCCATCCGCGCAGCCAGGGAGGCGACCGCGCCCACGCAGCGCATCGACTGGCTGGTGGGGGATGCGCTCTCTGACCATCCGACAGGCGATACCGACGTCGTCCTCTCCACTCTGCTGACGCATCATCTGCCCAATCCGGAGATTGTTCGCTTCCTGGGATGGATGGAGCAGACAGCCCAGCGCGGGTGGTTCATTAACGATCTGCATCGCCAGCCTGTGCCCTACCACCTCTTCCGTTTATGGGCGCGCTTCTCCAACTGGCACGCCTTCGTTCGCTACGATGGGCCGGTTTCGATCAGGCGCAGCTTCGTCGCGGGAGACTGGGAGAGTCTCTGCACTGCCGCAGGAATCGCCCTGAGGAAAGTCTCCATCAGAGAGTATCGTCCGGCACGGCTTTGCGTTGGGCGCATCAAGTAGTCTGGACGGCCGCGGCGCTGCTTCGGAGTACAGCAAGAAGTATTTTCATTAGATAGAGGCTGCACTGAATGTCTGTACGCCATACGCTCCTCACTTTCGCCGCCGTCGCTCTTACCGCAACCACCGCAGTAGAGGCTCAGCGGCTTCCGACCGGCGTGCACCCTGAAGCCTACAGGCTGACCCTCGCGCCCGATCTTCGGGCTGCCACATTTACTGGCAGTGAGACCATCGACGTGGTTCTCGATGCGCCCAGCAGGACCATCACGCTTAACGCCGCGGAGATCAAGTTCGAGGAAGTAAAGGCTTATGTGCTGCCGATCGGCGCGTATAGCTACGGCAAGCTTGGCTCGCAGCCTGTTCCGCTGCGGCCGCTTGAGGCAGACAAGCATCCGCAGACCGCGAGCATCACGCTAGACGACACGAAGGAGCAGGCCACCTTCACCTTTCCCAATGAGTTGCCCGCCGGGAAGGTCACCGTGGCGATCCAGTACGCCGGCATCCTCAACGACAAGCTTCGCGGCTTCTATCTCTCCAAGACCAAGGCCCGCAACTACGCCGTGACGCAGTTTGAGGCCACCGACGCGCGCCGAGCCTACCCCAGCTTCGACGAGCCCGCGCTAAAGGCCACCTACGACATCACGCTCATCGTCGACTCTGCCGACACCGCCATCTCCAATACCAACATCATCTCGGACAAGCCTGGCCCCACGCCCGGAAAACATACGCTGCACTTCGCCCCTACGCCGAAGATGTCCACCTATCTTGTGGCTTTTCTGGTCGGTGACTTCAAGTGCACCGAAGGCAAGTCCGACGGTGTGCCGATTCGCGCCTGCTCGACGCCGGATAAGGTCGAACTGACGAAGTTCGCCGTCGAGGCTGCCAAGTACGTGCTGCACTACTACGATACCTATTTCGGCATTAAGTACCCCATGCCCAAGCTGGACATGGTCGCTCTGCCTGACTTTGAAGCGGGCGCGATGGAGAACTTCGGCTGCATCACCTACCGTGAGACCGATCTGCTGATCGACTCCAAGACAGGACCCATTCCGGCGAAAAAGCGCGTTGCCGAGGTCGTGGCGCACGAGATGGCTCACCAGTGGTTCGGCGACATGGTCACCATGCAGTGGTGGGACAATCTCTGGCTGAACGAAGGCTTTGCTACATGGATGGAGATGAAGCCGGTCACGCAGTGGCACCCCGAGTGGAACTTTCCCGAGGACGTTGCCCAGGACCTGGACGAGACTCTGAACCTGGATGCGCAGAAGACCACCCACACCATCCGCGCCACGGCTGATACCCCGGATCAGATTAACGAGATGTTCGACGGCATCTCCTACGGTAAGGGTGGAGCTGTCATCGGCATGGTCGAAAACTACCTTGGCCCGGAGGTCTTCCGGCAGGGCGTTCACAACTATCTTCAGGCTCACATCTACGCCAATGCCACCGCAGAGGACTTCTGGAACGCACAGACCGCAACCAGTCATCTTCCGGTTGACAAGATCATGTCCAGCTTCGTTACGCAGCCTGGCGTGCCCCTGCTCACACTCTCTACGAAGCAGGCTGGCGGTGTTTCTGCTAGCCAGAGCCGCTTCTTCCTCTCTGCCGCTGAGAATAATCGTCCACTCGGCGGTCGCGTTCCGCAGTGGATCGTTCCGGTCTGCGTCAAGACCACCGGCAAATCTATCTGCGAGATTCACGCTGCTGAGGGCTTGGTCTCACTTGAGGGTTTCCATGGCCCCGAAGACTCGCTGGCTCCTGTCCCTCAAGGCATCCGCCTGCCGTTTCTCTACATCAATGCCGCCGACAAGGGGTACTACCGCACTTCCTATACGCCTGCGCAATTCAGCGCGATCCTCGCCAATGCAGAGACCGCTTTTACCGCGCCTGAACGCATCGGGCTGCTGGGGGATCGCTTCGCGCTCGTTCGTTCTGGTCAGGCCTCGGTAGGCGACTATTTGAATCTCGTTCTCGCCCTCAAGCAGGACTCCTCTGCGGCCGTGCTGAACAACGCGTACGAGCAGCTGCAAAAGGTCGATTCGGAGATTGCTACGGACGAAGATCGAACGCAGTTGGCTGCCGTGCTTCGCCGCCAGTTCGGCCCCGTATACACTGCGCTCGGTGCGCCCCAGAAGAACGAATCCTTTGACCGTCAACAGCTCCGGGGGAAGCTCTTTGAGCTGCTTGGCGATGCGAAAGACCCCGCCGTGCTGACCCAGGCACGCCAGTTGACCGATCGGGTCTACGCGCCGGGGAATACGAAGGACAAGACCCTCGATCCGACCCTCGCCGACGCCGCTGTCCTGGTGACTACAGTGAATGGCGATTCTGTCCTCTACGAGCGCGTCCTCGCTGCAAGCAAGGACACCAGCGATCCCGGTCAGCAGACCGACGCGCTGCACACGCTTGCCCGCTTCCGCGATCCCGCATTGGTGACCCGTACGCTCGACTATACGGTTTCGGGCCAGGTTCGCAATCAGGACAGCTGGACAGTCCTGGTCGCACTACTGCGCGATCGCGAGACGCGTGACCAGACGTGGGATTACATTGAGAAGAACTGGGACAAGGCCCACGCCCAGTTCACGGCCAACTCCGGCGTCCGCGTCGTCGCTGCGACGGGCAACTTCTGCACTGTCAAGCAGCGCGATGAGGTCACCAGCTTCTTCGCCAGCCACAAGGTAGACTCCTCCGAACGTACCCTCGCCAAGGCCATCGACAGCATGAACGACTGCATCCGGATGCGCGCTACTCAGGGGCCCAACCTTCATCAGTGGCTGGAGACGCAGCCGAGGTAGTTTTCAGACGATGGAAGGACCGGATGGCTCGGCGTCCGAGCAAAATTTCGCGCGACGTTAATATCGAATCAGGTACGGTCGAGGTCCTCAAAAGCCACCAAAAATAACGGCCCCTGGAAGTAGATTGCTCCAAAAAGCCTCGTTCAAAAAAAGACTTCCGCGCTATCTCGTTGAGAGAAAGATATTTTTATTGCTGGAAGAACCGCGTAGCTGCGAGTCCGAAACGATGGTCTTGCAGAGCTTCGGGATGCAAAGCAATATTGGGAGCGTAACCATACACTAAAGTGTTACCCGTGGGGGACTTTTGTGCGTTGACATTCGACTTTAGTGACAGTACCTTCCCAATTGAGGACACACTTATGAAGAAATCATCCCTCCTACTCTTTGGCGCTGCGCTTCTACTGGCAGTTGCCCTTCCGCTGCACGCTCAAGATGGAACAGATGGAAGCGGTACCTGCGATGACTCTCCCGAGAACCCGACTGCAATCCTCGCGGTGGTTGGCACGGCTGGTGCGTTTCTGGCTTCGGCGCGTGCCCGTTACAAAGCACGGCGCGATTCCTCAAAATAGTTCGTCTTCACCTATTCACCCGGATTGACTAACTGACGCACCCTGCGTCCTCTGAATCGGACCAATATGTCAACTCTTCCGGTAGCTGTTGAACCTCCTCCTCTGAGGAAAAAGGAAAATCCCAAATTTACTCCAACACAAGCCGCAGGACTCGCAGCTCTTCTTGCGGTCCTCGGCCTTTCTGCTGTCTGGCCAACTGCAGTTCTCCTCTGGAACCTATGGACGCAGGATGCGCTGAAGTCCATCGGCATGTTTATTCCCCTGGTGAGCTTTGTGCTCGTCCTTCGCGTCTGGCGCAGTCTTGACTGGGAGATGGACGGCAGCTGGTGGGGTCTGGTGATCCTGGTCGTTACTGCAGCGATCGTTCACATCCGAAATCAATCGATTCTCATCTTTGTCCTGTCGCCGCAGTGGTCGATCTATATGCCGCCGCACTCGCTCGTGGCGTTCGCTTATGGCGCAGGCGTCGTTCTGCTCTTCGGGGGTCCTCGCCTCTTCCGGGCGGCGCTGTTTCCACTGATCCTGCTGTGGTTCGTCAACCCGATTCCCCACATCTTCAATGTGTTTGTCGATCTTCCTCTGCAGCGAGTCTCGGCGCATGTCGCACGAGCCTTTGCGATCGCTCTCGGCCAACCCTTAAGTCCCGACCAGATGCGCCTGATGTTTACGCCGCAGTTCGGTATGTTCATCGCTCCCGGCTGCAATGGTATTCGCGGGGCGGTCACCATGGGCTGCATCGCGCTGATCGCGGGCTATGTTTACCGCTTTCGCTGGTACGCCCATACCGCAGTTGTCCTTGGTGCAGTGCTGTTGGGATACGTCTTCAACTTTGCGCGTCTCTGCGGTCTGGTCCTCTACTATCTGGTTGCCCTGCACTTTACGTCGCTGCAGCACCGAGCCAAGCTGGCGGACTACATCATCGGCGCCTGCCTCTTTCTCTTTGCGACCTTTTTCCTCTTCTACGTGATCCGCCGTCTTGGCGAGTCACCCAATCAGCTCAAGGTTCCCGCGCCTAAACCGTTGTCTTCCTTACCGGCGCGGTGGTCTTTTGTCTATTCCCGTTTCGCGGCCATGCTGGCCTTTATCCTGTTTGGCTGTTTTGGACTAGCGCGCGCGCTGGTCTACACCACCTCGACTGAGTACACGTCGCAGATCAAGATCGACCAGAATGCTCCGGGGAAGTTCCCGTCGCGTATCGGCAGCTATACTCTTGCACGCTCGTGGAACGAGAACATCTTCGCCGGGACATTGATCTTTCACTGGGCCGAATATGCTCCTGACGATGGTGGCACCCACATCTCTCTTGGTGTTTCGCCTGTGCTCGGCTCGCATGACACGATGATCTGCCACTCCGCGCGCGGAGAAGACCCCTTGTGGCACAGCCAACTTACCCTTCCCACCGCCAACAATGTGCCGATCAGCTTCTCTGCCTCGCTGTACAACAATGGTGCCAGCCAATATCTTGAGGCCACGACGATCTGCAACGGCGACTCCTGCGGCGAATACTCCAGCGACCGCACGCATCTTGGCTTTGTCTACAGCAAGCCCACCTCGCAATCGATCTTCTCGCAAGACCCCCAACGCCCCATCCCCATCCTGCTGAAGGCCGAAACCATCGACACGACTCTGCCCGTTGATGTTGCCCGTCAGCAGTTATCTACGGCGCTAAGCAGCTTCCTCGCCTCTGTCGATCTCAACAGCCTGACTCAGCCGTATCGTCGCAAATAGGGCGATCATTCCATTGCCTCTAGTGAGATCCATGTCGCGTAGCTTCCAGGCCGTCTTCCTCGTGATTATCGCTGGTGTTCTATGCTGTGGTCTCTCCGGCTGTGGCTCTGGTTCGCCAACAGCATCCACGCCGCCCCCTACAACTACTGCGCCCCCCACTCCCCCCACGACTACTGCGCCCCCAACTCCTACTCCGCCCGTCGTGACTGGCTTTGCTGGTGTGACGTTTAGCGGTAAGGCCATGTCAGGCAGTCAAGCCATCGTCGGCGCCACTATCCAGCTTTATGCTGCAGGAACCACGGGCAACGGCTCTGCCGGTACTGCCCTACTGACGACCGCGCTCACTACGGACGCAAACGGAGCCTTCACGGTTCCAGCCGCGTACTCGTGTCCGGCCGGTGCCTCACAGCTCTACGTCGTTGCGAGTGGGGGCAAGGTGGGGACCGCTGCCGTGAACGCCGCCATTACCCTGGCGACTGCGATCGGCGCTTGCAATCAAATCACTGCGTCGAGCGGATTCGTCATCAATGAGGTCACCACTGCTGCCACTACCTTGGCCCTCAATCAATTTCTCGCCGCTGGAGCCAACCTGGGAGCTACCGCGACCAATGCGCAGGGCGTCGCGAATGCAGTGGCTACCGTAGCCAATCTGGTCAACGTCACCACGGGAACATCGCCGGGTGCGGGCTTCCCTGCAAACGGTACGTCGCCCGCCGCGAAGATCAATGCCTTCGCAAACATCCTCAACACCTGCACAGCGGCAGCCACATCTGCACCATGTGACCAGCTGTTTGCCTCGACCACACCTGTCGGAGCCTCTGCCCCGACCAACACTCTCGACGCGGCGCTGAATCTTGTGCGCAATCCCGGTAGCAACGTTGCCGCGCTCTATACGCAATCGACCACGAGTTCCGCCTTCACGCCTGTTCTCAGTGCGGCTCCGGCCGACTGGACGCTCTTCATCAGCTATACCGGCGGCGGCATGAACTCGCCATCCAGCCTCGGTGTCGACTCGGTTGGCAACATTTGGGTTGCCAGCTACTTCAGTGCGGCGACGGAGTTCAGCCCCACCGGCTCGCTTGTCTTACCCAATGGCGTCACCTCAGGCGGCCTGTCCGAGTCCTACGGCCTTGCCATCGACGCGCAAGATAACGTCTGGATCAGCAATGAGGCGAGCCCGTCCACGGTCAACGGCGGCCTGGGAGGCGTCACGGTCTTCAACTCCAGCGGCCAGCCGATCTCCGGCACCACAGGATACGTCGCAGGCGGCCTGAACTACCCAATCGCCGTCGCCATCGATACCAACACAGACGCCTGGATTGTGGACTTCGGCAACTCTCACGTCAGCCTTCTTTCCAGCACCGGTGCACCCCTCTCCGGCGCCACCGGATACACCACCGACTCCTTCGCCTTCCCGCTCGCGGTCGCGGTCGACGGAAGCCATAACGCATGGATTGGCGATCAGAACGACGGCGTCATCACTCGCGTCTCCTCGGACGGCACGCAGTTCCTGAAGGTCGCTTGCTGCAACGGCGCAAATGCGCTCGCAGTCGATCAACTAGGGAATGTCTGGGCTGCCAACTTCTTCGGCGACAGTGTCAGCGAGATCTCCAGCACCGGCGCAGTCCTCTCCTCCGGCTATGGCGACAACAGGGCTAGCATCGACCATCCCCAGGGCGTCGCCATCGATGGTTCGGGCCACGTCTGGATCTCCAACTTCCGTGGTCCGTCCATTACAGAGCTAGCAGGCGCGGCGGCATCTTCTCCCGGTCAAATCCTGTCCCCCACCGCGGGCTATGCCCCGGATGCGAAGTTACTCGAAGCCTATGACATCGCCATCGACGCCAGCGGCAACCTCTGGGTGACAAATTTCGGTGACGACCTCCTCACGGAGTTCATCGGACTGGCGACACCCATCAAGACTCCTCGCATCGGGCCGCCTCAAACGCCTTAAGCACCGCTATGGTTTGACGGTCACCATGACAACCCCATGGCTGGGCACCTCTGCGGAATACCCTCCATGCTGCTTCTGCAGGTCTTTTGCGGCCCACAGGTCTCGCACCGAAGCGGTCACGCTATCTGGATACCCGATATCGCTCCATGCCACTGAGATCTTCGCGGTCGCTGCGCCGCGGTTGAGCAACGCCACCGCCCTGCCGCCATCGCTCAACTGCTTCGACCAGATCTCGAGATCTCCCATCTTCTTCACCCTGCGCCCCTGCTGCCCCAGCGCATCCTGGTCGACTGCAATCACCTCTTTGTTCAGCAGAATCTCCTTCGTGTCCGCTGTCATGTTTGAGATGTCGTTGCCTGCCAGTAGTGGCGCGGAGAACAGCGCCCACATACTGAAGTGCGCGCGATACTCCTCCTTGGTCATGCCTCCGTTGCCTACCTCCAGCATGTCGGGATCGTTCCAATGCCCCGGCCCGGCGTAGGTCTCCAACCCATTCATCTGGTCCAGGATCTGGGTCACGCCATTGCCACCCCAGTCCTTCTTGCAACCCCAGCAATCGAGAATGTCCCCAGTCGCCCGCCACAGGTTTCCAATCGACCCGGCCCAAAGCCAGGGCTTGGTCGATCCCCACTCGCAGATACTGAACACAATTGGCCGCCCGGAAGCCGCCAGCGCATCGCGCATCAGCGTGTACGATGACTCGCTGCTCTGTCCCGGCAGCGTATTGCACCAGTCCTCTTTCAGGTAGTCGACGCCCCAGTTCGCATACTGCTTTGCATCCTGGTACTCATGCCCGATGCTACCCGGCCGCTTGGCGCAGGTCATCACTCCAGCATCCGAGTAGATGCCAAACTTCAGCCCCTTCGAGTGGATATAGTCCCCCAGAGCCTTGATGCCGGAAGGAAACCGCTCCACGTCCGCAACGATATTGCCCTGCGCATCGCGTCCTGTCTGCCAGCAGTCATCGATAATGACAAACTGATAGCCCACATCCTTCATGCCATTGCTGGCCATCGCATCTGCGGTCTCGCGCACGACCTTCTCATTCAGGCCATTGCAGGCGTACTTGTTCCAACTGTTCCATCCCATTGGCGGCGTCTTTGCAAGCCCGTTATCCAGCGCATGGCCAACAGCAGGGACACAGGAAGTTACCAGCACCAGCAGGCATGTTCGTATTGCAAAGAGGCTCATACGCATCGCGCTTACCAACTTTCAATATCAAGAATTAGGAGATCGTTCCGCCCCAGAATTCTAACGCTTAATGAAAGCTGATCGAACAGGGTACTTAGCTATTTGCTCCGCAAGTGTTTTTCATAGCAGAGAAACCGCAGGCCGGGCCTCGCGCTCAATTCAATCTCACCCGCCAACCGGTACCCCAGCTTCGGAAACAGCCGCCGCGTCGCCGTGTTCTCGGTATTGGTGTCCACGCGCACCACGGACGATCCCTGCTCCAGCGCCAGCTCTTCTGCCTTCTGCATCAAGGCAGAAGCTACACCTGCACCACGAAAGGCCGGATCAACAGCCAGCCGATGCACTACCAGGGCCTTTGCGGCCATGTCCCAATCCGCCTGCGCGTACTCCGGCTCCTGGTCCATCGTCAGCGCTGCGACTCCAGCGACGCTACTCTCCGCTTCGGCGATCCACAACTGCGACAGTGCAAGGTCTTGCTGAAAGACGGATTCGTTTGGGTAATGCTCATCCCACTGCAGATTGCCGACCGCCAACATCAGCGGAACCACGCGCCGAACGAGCACCATTAACGCCGGAAGATCCTCCTGTGTCGCAAGCCGTATTCGCATGATTCTTCCAGCGTATCAGCAGCAAAATAAAACGTTCGTCAGGATGCGCGATTCAAGCAACTATTTCGGTTACATAATGCGAAACCGCTCCCGCATCAGACGCTGGAAGCGTGGCCGCCAGATCAGGTCATAGGCCAGCTCCTTGCCGGGAAACATCGCCAGCGCGGCCTTTCTGCTGTCGGCAATCATCTGCGCTGCGTCATCCACCGTTAGGGAACTGTCCTGCGCGATCACCTGCATTACCATGTTCATCATCATCTGCAGCCGGCGAATTAGCTTCTGTTCCTCTGCCCGCTCCTCTGCGCTTGCTCTTACGGCCTCAGTGCTCGTCTCGTTCAACTCCATCGAAAGCCCCTCCGATAAAAGTGACCAGCTAGTTCTTTCCCTACGGATTAGACGCTCCAACGATCTCCCGGATTCCTCCGTCCCGTCCCAGAAGGAATGTCGTCAGCCCGAACTCATCCGTTCGATACAGCCTAATCCTGGCATCCGCAATTCGCTCAATGACTTCGTAGCGGGGGTGTCCAAACGTATTCCCCAGGCCAACCGACATCACAGCATCTTTGGGCGCGGCGGCGTCGAGGAACGCCTGCGTGGTCGAGGTTCTGCTGCCATGATGGCCAACCTTCAACAGCGTTACCGCCGCTACGCGCCCATGTGCCAGCATCGCCTGCTCACTCGGAGCCTCCGCATCGCCTGCTAGCAACACTGAAGCTTTGCCGTACTGTATCCGCATCACCAGCGAGTCGTTGTTCACCGGCTCCGTCTTGTTCGCGTAGCCTGCCTCGGGAGCCATCATCGTCACCTCAGTGCCGTCCCAGGCGAATTGGGCGCCCGCATAAAAGTGCCGCACTACGACCCCTAACTGGGCAGCCTCCGCCAACAGCGCACGGTACGCCTCAGAGTTGGGATCGATGCTCACCCAAAGCTCCCTCGGTCGGAAGTTCCGCATCACTGCCGGCATTCCGCCCATGTGGTCGCTGTGCGCATGGCTCAGCGCAATCACGTCCAACCGCCGAAACCGGCGTGACCAGAGATATGGCGACACGACCTCTTCGCCCACATCAAACCGGCTCGTAGCCTCCGCTGCCTCGGTCACTCCACCCACCGGTCCGCCGGCGTCGATCAACATCGTTCCGCCATTCGGTCCTACAACGAAGATCGAGTCTCCCTGTCCCACATCGATCGCCGTCACCTCCAGCGAGTTTGGCGAACTCACCACCCGCTCGGGCCATAGCACCATCACCGCTACAGCCGGCAACACTGCCACCGCGACCCAGGCCCAGCGGCGCGACCGTCGAACAGCCCAGCAACAGAAGGCCCAGCCGATTACGGCTAGTAAGGCGACCCACCACACCGGCCCCGGAACCCGCAGGTCCGCCACTCGTACCGCACTTACTCGTCCGATCACGCCTGTCACTCCATGCAACAGCAGCGCAGTCGCTGCACCTGGCACCATCGCCACCCAGGGACTCACGAGCGCGGCACAGAAGGTCACGACAGCGATTGGAGCCAGCGCCGCGACCAGTGGAACTGAAAACATATTTGTCGGTACAGCAAACATCGTCGCCCGATGGAAGTACACTGCCATCGGCAACACCATCACCATCTCTGCCACAATGCCAATCAGGCTCAGCTCCAGTGCCCATAGTCCCCACCTCACAGCCAGGGCCGGAAGCACACGAGCACGAGCCCCCAGGACATCGGCCAGAGCTTCGCCCCACAGGCGCAACATCACGCGAAACTGCGCTACACGCGGCGGCATGACAACATCCTCCCACTTGTCGTCAAGCCTCTCTGCGGCCTGCGCATAGGGCAGGAAGCTGCGCTCGCCCAAAGGTACCGCGATGCCGCCGATTGCCACGATGGCCAAAAACGTCATCTGAAAGCTGGCCTCAAACAGCGCTCCCGGCGACCAGACCAGTACTCCCAATGCCGCTGCTCCAAGCGCATTCAGCACATTGCGATCCCGAGACAAGAGCCGGGCAAGCAAAAAAATCGCAGTCATCAAGAGCGCACGCTGCACCGGCGCACCAAATCCTGTCAGCAGAGCATATCCAAAGGTCAGCGTGATGGTGAGCAGGGTGGCCATCCACTCGCGCAGCTTCATACGTCGTGCCAGCCAGAACACGAGTCCGGCCAGCAGGCCCACATGCATCCCGGAGACAACGAAGAGATGAAAAGAACCTGTACGCTCGAACCCTACCCGCTGTGTCTTGTTCAATCCAGCGCGGTCGCCGAAGAGCATCGCGTTCAGCATTCCTGCATCGTCAGGGCTTAGCCGCATCACTCGTGGCAGGCTTCGATTCGCGCGTGAACTTACATATCCAAGCACCCGTCCGGAAGCCCAGCTCTGTGCCGCAAAGATTCTGCACTGCAACTGTGCCGTCAGGTCAGCCCGTTCCGCAACCCGCATGAGACTGATTGCTTCCATTCGCGCCGTACCGTGCTCGAGTACGCTCACCCTGGAAGACCTCACGCTTGCATGTGCGCCTACCTCCTGCTCCAGCAGATAGTCCGCATACTGCCAGGCCCCCGGATCACGATATCGCTCAGGGGCCTTCAACCGCATCGGTGCCTCAACCAGATCACCACACTGCAAGACCGGCAGCGTGATTGATGACTTGGTATTCGCGGTGGTGGACGTCTGTATGCCTGTTCCAAATTTGTCTGCAATCACATTCATCCGTATCCCGCCACGCACCGGCACCATCTGCGAGACATCAGGAGTGACCTCCTCTATCTCATTCACCTGCAGATCGACCGAGAGCGCGCCAACCGTCGCAGCCGCCTCATCTTCCTCCTTCTCGGCCCACCAGCCCGGCTCGTTGTCGTGGTTTTCATCCTTCTCCTGAGGCGGCAGCACACGCACTCGCACGACACGCCCGCGTACCTGCCGGCTCAGGCCATCCGCGTAGCTCAGCAACGCATGTTGTGTGGAAGGAACCGGTCGTATCTCCGCACACCAGAAGCCCGCAGTGATCCACAGCGCGGCGAGCGGCACAATCGCCATCCTCAACGACCAGCGCAGCGCCGCTACAGTTAGTGCTAAGAGCGATAAAGCCGCAGCCAGTAAAACAATCGTCGGCTGCCAGTTTCGTGCCAGCACCTCGCCAAGCGCGAACCAGCAGGTCGCCGCTAACAAAGGTACTCGGCGAAACTCAAATGCAGGCAACCGAGCAGCCGCCTTCGGCCAGAGATCTGGATTTGGGCCGCTCCTCGTTTCGGTCTTCAAAGCTCTACCTGCTGACCGCACTAGCCACACATTTCACCACAACTCGGCCGAAATTATTTGCTTAAAACCACGACAGACTCCAGGTGAAAGGTCTGAGGAAACAGATCCACCATGTGTACCTTTAACACCGTATATCCACTCTGCACCAACAACTTTAAATCGCGCGCCAGAGTCACCGGATCGCACGACACATACACGAGCGTTGGTGCTGAAAGCCGCGCCAACAGGGCACAGACCTCTGAACCTACACCCGCTCTTGGTGGGTCCATGACGATAAGATCAGGCCGCTCCCGCTGTACCACAGCCCCTCGCAAAAACTCAACCGTAGTCGCCTCAACCGCACGTTTGCCAGCCCCTTTGAACGATCTCAACAGATCACTTCCTGACGCCTCCACCGCGACAACCTGCGAAAACTCTTGAGCCAAGGCGCGTGAAAAAAGACCTACGCCAGCGTATAAATCCCAGGCAAGCGATCCCCTCCGACCTGACGTTACGACCTTGACCAGCTTATCCACGAGGAACCTGTTGACCTGGAAAAAACCTCCTCGGCTTACCCAGTAGTCCTCCTCCGCTGCTCGATAGTTGAGTCCTTCCGTTCCCCAACTCGCCAGGGAGCCAGCTCTTTGCGAACGTCGCTGCGCAGGCTGAGCTGCAAGCAGAGAAGCCCCGGCCCCAACCAACTCAGGCACTAGCTCCCGCATGCGTTCACAAAATCCACTGAGCCCAGTTTGATTCTTTGCAACAAGGACAGCCATCTGCAACTTCTTTTCGTCCGAGTTTGTGAAGAGTTCCATCTCCACTATTCCACTCGCCCAGCGTCCGGCGACTGAGCTTTCTGCTGCGACCTGTACCAGCGCATTAGCCGCCCGCCAAAGCAGAGGAGCAAGAATGGGGCACTCCTCAATCGCTAGAAATTCATTTGTTCCGCGGCGGCTATATCCGACGCGTGTAGCACCGTTCGTTTGCTTGATGCGCAGTTGCGTTCGGTTTCGATAGCCCCATGGTGCAGCGGAATGAACCTCAACCTGAGGCAACGTGTTTAGCCCCGCGCGCTCCAGCGTCTCTCGCAGAACTCCGACCTTCATCGTGATCTGAGCGTCATAGTTCGCATGTTGATAGTGGCAACCACCACACTCGCCAAAGTGCCTGCAGCCCGGCTGCACACGATTGGCAGAAGGTCGTAATACCTTGATCAACACTGCATCTTCGAAGCCATCTTTCTCGCCTCTCAGGCTCGCCTCTACAATCTCCTGCGGCAGCGTGAACGGCACAAATACGGTCCTTCCCGCGCCTTCGCCCTCTGTCTGATGGGCGAGCCCTGACCCGCCATACACCGTCTTTTCAATTTGTAACCTCATCCGTGACTCATATAAAACAGGCTCAGCCTCGGCAGCTTGCGCGCCTCCAACATTCGCTTCTGCAGGAACTGCTGCTGCACCTGTTTGATCTGTACGGCCCGCATTTTGCCACGATAAGGAGCAAGCTCCCTGGCAGCCTGTTCGCGCAACGCAACCAACTCCTGCTCAGGCGCTGCAGTCAGCAAAGCTGCAAATAGCTTCTCTTCCAGCACGCTCAGTGTTCGATCGAGCTCTTCGAGAGATTGCACCGGTTCAATGTGCAATTTAGCCGCCAGCGCCCGAAGCCGCGCGGCTACCACCGCAGCCACTTCTTCTGCCGGAGATAGCAAAACCGCCGTCTCCAGCTGAGCTGCGTTGTCTTCCAAATACGTAGCAACCCGTTCAGCTTCGAAGCCACTTTCGATTGGCTCCGCGCTTGCAGCGGCCCCAACTGAAGCCTCCACAGCCTGTTCCACGGTCTCCATCACACTCTGTGCGCACCACGCCAGCCTATTCACCTTGCGGGTCTTTCCTTTGGCCCGAATTGCCTTTGTGTCGTGCTTGTCGAACGCGCTATCAATGCCCCGCAGTACGGCGTCCAGAGGAACACCGGCCTCCCGCCAGGTCTCGATAAGCGCCCAATCAAGCGTGGACAGCATCAGCAACGACCCGCGTCTCTGCTGAAACCGCTCCTCGATCTCCGTAAAGTAGTTGAAATAATTTTGCATCCGTTCTTTACAGCTTATGCCCACATACCCGCGCATCGGCGAAACGCGGCTTCGCTAAGCCCCACGCTTCTTATGCCGGTCGAGATTGCGTTCGTAGATAATCCGCAGCCCGGTAAGCGTCAGCATATCGTCTACCGCGGCAATATATTTTGATCCACCTGCGATCAGCTTGGCCAGACCACCTGTCGCCACGGTCTTCGTGTCAGGGCCCATCTCGGCGATCATCCGCTCGAGGATGCCGTCCACGAGACCGATATAGCCGTAGTAAAGCCCGATCTGAATGTTGTCGACTGTTCCTGTGCCAATCACCTTCGCGGGTTTCTTTACGTCGATGCGGGGCAGCCGCGCAGCGCGGGAGAACAGGGCATCCGCCGAGATTCCAAGCCCGGGAGCGATCGCCCCTCCGAGAAACTCACCCTTCTTCGAAATGACATCAAACGTGGTCGCCGTCCCCATATCCACCACGATGCATGGTCCGCCGAATCGCTCGAACGCCGCCACACAGTTGACGATTCTGTCCGCGCCTACCTCCGATGGATTGTCCGTCAAGACTGGCATACCCGTCTTTACCCCGAGCTCGATAAACAGTGGCTTTACCTTGAAGGAAAGCTCGCATACCTGTCGTAGCATTGAGTCCATCGGCGGCACGACAGACGAGATCGCAATCTCGGATACGGCGCCGATCTCGATCCCTTTCAGCCCGAACAGGTTCCGCAGCAGAACGGCAAACTCATCGCTGGTCTGCTTCGACGGCGTAGTGATGCGCCAGTTTGCTACCAGCTCCGCTGCGACCTTTTCGTTGGTCAGTTGATAAAGGCCCAGCACCGTATTGGTATTGCCTACATCAATTGCTAATAGCATTGCTGCCATTCTCCCGCTGCCTCGCCGTTAGTGTGCGCGAACTCCACCAGAGAGCACGGTGTGAAGTGCGCCGTCGTCTCCGGCTACGCGCAAAAACCCACGCGCATCCAGCCCGTCTGTCACGCCAGTATAGCCGCCGCTCTCCTCTACACGGACCTGCTTGCCGCGCACCCAGCTTGATGCCGCAGCAAAGCGTTCCAACAATCCAGGCCCTGTGGCCCTTCCTCTCAGCTCCGCTTCGAGCAGCTCAACCTCTCTCTGCAGCGCTCGCAAAAATTCGACGAGTACATCTTCCCGTGCCCAGAGTTTTCCGCTCTCTCGCCGCAGGGAGGTCGCAATGTCTGCCAACTCTACGGGGAAGCTCTCGTGATTTACATTGACGCCAACGCCAATCACCGCATACCGCAACGTCGCGGGAGCATTGGACGGCGAGGCCGCGACCGAGGTCTCGACGAGCACTCCGCCGCACTTGCGTCCACCGAGCAGAAGATCGTTCGGCCAGCGAATATCCGTTGTTAGCCCGGTTACAGAAGCAATAGCCGCCTGAACCGCCAGGCCTGTCGCCAGCGACAACCACAATGCATCCAGCAATGCCATCTGAGGCCGCATCAGTACGCTTACATATAGTCCATCGCCTGGCACGGAGTGCCATCCGTGTCCGCCCCGTCCGCGCCCTGCTGTCTGCTCATCGGCCACCCACACGCATCCAGGGGGGGCACCGGACTGGGCTGCCTCCAGCGCCAGTGCGTTGGTTGATCCAATTGAAGGAAGGTGCTGCACCTGGCCTGCGAAGACTGTCTCTGCAAGCGCCGCAACAACTCCCGCTAAATCAAATGAATCAATCAATCCGCCCTCAGTAGATATCCGCGGTGATCCGCATGCTCATGTCTACCGCGATGGCCGAGTGCGTCAGTGCACCCACGGAGACGAAGTCTACCCCGGCGAGCGCATAGTCACGCACCGTCTTCAGATTCATATTGCCCGAGGCTTCAATCGGAATCTTTGGCAGCGCCGCGCGGATCTGTTTCACCGCTTTCTTCACTACGGACGGCGTCATGTTGTCGAGCAGAATCGACTCCGCTCCGCCAGCGATGGCCTGCTCCAGCTCCGTCTGGCTGCGAACCTCGACCTGCACAACCTGGCCTGTCTTGCGGCCCTTTAGCGCACGCTCCAGCACTACTGGCAAGCCGCCGCCAAGGGCGATGTGATTGTTCTTGATAAGGATTCCATCCTGCAGATCGAGCCGGTGATTTACCCCTCCACCACAGCAGACCGCGTACTTGTCCAGCGCTCGCAGTCCGGGGATGGTCTTGCGCGTGTCGAGCACCTTGGTCTTTGTCCCCGCGACCGCCTTTACAAACTCGTTGGTCAGTGTCGCGATGCCGCTCATGCGTTGCATCAGGTTCAGGATCACGCGTTCGCAGGAGAGGATCGCCGCAGCGTTGTGCCGGATGACGGCGAGGGTCTGGCCCTTCTTCACCTTTACGCCGTCGAAGATCTCTGGGTGGCTGATGACTTCGAACCGTCCGACCGGCCCGGTGGACATCTTCGCGAAGATGTCGAGGAAGACGGGAATGCAGCCGAGGCCGGATACAACGCAGGCCTGCTTGGCGATGATCGTGCCAGAGGCGCGCAGGCCTGCGTCGATCGTCAGTGCCGTCGTAATGTCATTGGCGACCTTGTCTTCCGCCAGTGCCGCTTCAAGAATCGTCCGTACGCGTTTGCTCTTCCAGTCCATTCTGTAATCCTAAACCCGCGGCTCCTATCGCAGCGCGATCGCCCTCCAAAGACGGCGCCGTGTTGCTTTTAGGCCATCGCGTAGCGGCGGCAATGCTCCAGATAGGCGGTTTCGTGGTCTGCGATCAGCTCCACAACGCTGCGCCACATCCAACCAGGTGCGTCCAGGCTCTTTGAGCGGTTACGGCCAAGCTCGGTCGCCCACCGTTTTCTAGTTGCGGCGTCCATTTGGCGAGCATGAGCTTTGCCTACGACCCCTGCGAGATAGCTGGCGGCGGCTACAGCCTCCTCGCGCGTCAACTGATCTATCTCGAGCTTCAGGTCCTGTGGCATCAGCTCCCGGAGCACTACCGGACGCGAGAGAAATTTTGCCGCCAGCATTCGCTCGCCAAGAAACGGAGACAGGTTGCATGCGCCCGTTACGACCCGTTTGGCATAGTCGCGGGGCATGTCGGAGCCCTTCGCTGCGGGGGCTGCCGCGCGTACAGCTTCCTTGATGTCGACCAGGCAGTATTCGCTATCCTTCTTCGGTCCAACGCCCAGTAACACCGCGTAGCGAAGCCGACCCAGCGAACTGCAGCCCTTCATCCAGTACGCCGCATCGAGCACGCGAACCTTGGCATCGTCATCACGATGCTTCAGAGAGGTGATCAGCTTGCGCGCTTCTTCGGTTTCGAAGAGCTTTGCGATTTCGGTCTTCTCTTCGGGGGAGAGAGCCCAGAAGCGTTCGCCGAGAGGAATGGTGGGCTTGACGTCTTCGATTCGCTCCTGCGCCAGATGCCTCCACTCGCGCCTTGTCGCCTGATTTAGCACCTCTTCGATCGGGCGCAGTTGTTTTGCGTTCTTCGTGGCTTTCTTTGCGTGCCCAGAGATGAGCGCGCTTTGATAGCCACGCACCATCTGCTCCATCATGAGGGCCGTGGTGACACCGGGCAGATCGGAGCCGCGCGCAGCGGTGGCGAGAGAGAGCCCGAGGCGTATGAGGTCGTGGGCAGGGTTCCCGATGACGGTCTGGTCGAGGTCACGAATTTCGATTTCGACTTTGCCCTCGGCGTTAGCGACGGGGCCGAGGTTGCCGACGTGGCAGTCGCCGCAGATCCATATTGGCGGCCCCTGAGGCAACCTGGATCCTGATTTGGCCGTGAGCCACTCGTAGAACTGGAGGGTGTTTCCGCGAACGTAGGCGTGAGCGGAACGAGCCATCTTTAGTTTGCGGCGTTCTTCTAATACGGCCTGACGTTTCGCAGGTGTGGTTTCTGTGATCTTTTTAGGCATCGGATGATTTGATGCAGAAAATTCACATTGTGCCTTCCGGTTTGCCTATGATCCGGGAGTGACGCTCTGCGCGGTCATTTGTCCGACAAGTCGACTTTACGTCCATGTGCTGACCTCTCAGCTTCGACCCGCCATCCTGCTGTGGCCGGCTGAACGATAGAAGTTCATGAGGAAGTTGTGGCTGGGATTGTGTTCGCATGGGGACACTACTGTCCGCTTGTGAACAGGCAGCTTTCGAGCGAACGTTCTGAGCAAGAGGAATTGATTCCGCTGAAGCGGCAACTTCCGTTAAATTGAGGTTTTGATAGGAGCTCTGTGGTCATGCCACATGGCCCTTCGCGTGCTTCCTGATAATGCGAGCCGCCTGGGCTGGCCGGTAATGATGAGCCCCGCGGATCGGAATTTCACCTTGCAAGGAGGACGAAATGTTAAAGCGCACATTGCAGCTACTGATTGCTGTTTGTATCGTCACAGGAACTTCACGGGCCGCGGACGACCCGTTTGCAGGCAAATGGAGGCTCGATTCTTCCCGATCCCAATTCCCCGCCGATACGATGAAGGTGGAGTCCGGGGGCGCGAACAAGTACACATTCATCTTTTCAGAGCCCAATACCGAAACCGTGGCCATCGACGGGACCGACCAACCCGGTATCTCAGGCACCACCTTGTCCGTAAACGAGCAGGGGCCTCGTGTATGGAAGGTCGTCCGCAAGAGCAAGGGGCGCACCCTCCTCACCGCGATCTGGACGCTTTCAGAAGATGGCGGGACGCTTCACGACTCATTTACGGAGTACCTGCCCGACGGGTCGCCCTTCACCGTCGACTACCTCTATCTGCGCAAAGCCGGAGATTCTGGCTTCGCGGGTACATGGCAAAGTACGAGCGAAGTATTTGTCTCGCCCTACGAGATTCAAATCCAGCCGTATCAGGGTGACGGCCTTTCTCTCATCGATGCAGTGGCGGGTATCAATAAAAGTCTGAAGTTCGACGGGACGGATTACCCGAACTCAGGGCCAAATGCGAGCCCCGAAATGCTCTCCTCCGGACGCCGGATCAGTGACCGCCGCCTTGAACTGACGGACAAGCTGAAGGGCAAGCTCCAGAGCACCGATGACTTCCAGCTCTCTCCCAACCTTCAGACGATGACGGAGACACAGCACCCTGCCGACCAAGGCAAGGCGACCATCCTTGTTTTCAGACGGGAATAGCAGCTGAGCATGGTGTGAGTCGAGATGTCGGGGACTTTAGGTCTTGTTGGTATCCACGGTTGAATCCAGGTACTTGATGAGGATGACTTCGTTGCCGATTGCGTTGTAGATCAGCTCGTCGACAGTGCCGCTTGCGAGAAGAAGGCCGTATCCGCCGGCGCGCATTCCCTGTTCCTTGCGTAGCAGGATATGGGCCATGGGATCGGTCGAGGGATTCCCAACGGCTGCGTGGGCGAGGGATTCTTTTTGGAAGCCAGTGCCCGGATCGCGAACACGGAAGACCATGGTGCGGGCGGTGCGTATCGCATTCACTTCGACGACCTGTTCGGGATTGAACTTCGCTCCGTGTTCCATGGCGTTCATCAGGATCTCCCGGAAGGCCTGGATGATCTCCTGTCTGGCGTCCTCGGGCAGTTGGGCGCTGAGTTCCTTTGCAAATGAAAGAAGGCGCTCGGCTGTGACGAGGCGGCAGTTGGCACGGATGGAGACCCAACCGGGCCGCGCCGAGAGGATTTCGATGTCGTCCGGCGATTGGTTGTCGGAGGCTGCACTGGAGGCCAGGGCCGCGATCTCCTGCGTATCGAAGGGAGGGGTGAAACAGCCGAAGACCCGGGCTCGCAGGGCAGCGATGACCTTGTCGGGGGTGCTATGTTGCGCCAGGACGATGCACTTCAGGTCGGGCCTGATGGAACGCATCTCTTCGAGGAGCGCGAGGTTTTCATCGATATCGCTATCGGCGCTGGTGATGACGACGTCGAAGCGCCGGGCACGTAACCGCTTCAGGGCATCGGCGGGGCCTGCCGCACATACCGTAGGCAAATGAGCAGCAGTGAGTACGCGGCCGATCTCGCGGCTGATCGCGGTGTGGCTTCCGATGATAAGAACTCGGCTCATGTCGTGCTCCGAGACGCGGGAACGAGTTGATTCTAGACCATCAACCCATGCGAGGCCACCGGCCCGTGGTGATCGACCGGCTCGCTAACCGCCAAGAGCGTCTAAGGCGGCTTTGGTCTTGTCGTAGAGAGTGCGAGTTTCGGTGGATTGTTTGCGCAGGCCGTCGACGATGTGCGCAGGGGCCTTGGCCATGAACGCTTCGTTGCCCAGCTGGCGTTCGGCGGCGGCGAGGCCCTTTTCGAATTTGGCGAGGTCCTTGGTGAGGCGCTCACGCTCGGCTGGCACGTCGATTTGGCGCTCATAAGTGATGGCGACGTCGAAGTCTGCGGTAGAACGGGCGTTGCTGCCTGTGAGGGGTTCGCTGGCGAACTCGACGGACTGGACGCGGGCCATGCGGGAGAGCATGTCCTGATTTGCGTCGGCCAGGGCGAGGATGCGGTTGTTTACGTGGAGGAGGATTGGGGTTGATTCTTTTTCTGGGACACCGAGTTCTTTGCGTAGCGCGCGGACGGTGATGATGAGATCCTGTATGGTCTTCATGGCGCTTGCCGCTCCCGGGTTGGCGGGAAAATCTGCGGCTTGCGGGTAGCGGGTGAGGGCGATGGATTTGGCTGGTGGTTCGCCGTTGTAGAGGGCGTGCCAGATCTCTTCGGTGATGAAGGGCATGAAGGGGCTAAGGAGGCGGAGGGATGCTTCGAATACTGCTGTGAGATTTTTGAGTGCCGCCGTGGTGGCTTGCTTGTCTGAACCTTCTTCAAAGTTGAGGCGGAGCTTGATAAGTTCGAGATACCAGTCGCAGAGGTCGCCCCAGAAGAACTGGTAGATAACGTTGGCGGCTTCATCGAAGCGGTAGTCGGTGAGGGAGCTGTCGACGGAGGCGCAGGTTTCGGAGAGGCGGGTCAGGATCCAGCGGGTTTCGAGGGGAGGTTGTGGCGCTTCAACCCACATCTCAGAATCGGGATGTGGGGCACCCAAATTTGTGGCGACGTCGATGGAGAGGCCGGCTTCTTTGGCGC
>Ga0302324_100003657_pt1 | contig 34627 bp, 34 predicted proteins | sample Palsa_T0_1_FD_201949 | JGI IMG/M metagenome (GOLD analysis project Ga0302324, IMG submission 201949) | Peat permafrost microbial communities from Stordalen Mire near Abisko, Sweden - Palsa_T0_1 | ecosystem: Environmental > Terrestrial > Soil > Palsa > Peat permafrost | place: Sweden: Abisko...
TGGTCTTGCCGTGCGTGCCGGCGACCGCGATCGATTCGCGAAAGCGCATGAGCTCGCCGAGCATTTCGGCGCGCGGCACCACCGGCACACGCCGGGCGAGCGCGGCTTGCACCTCCGGGTTGTCGGCTGCGACCGCACTGGAGACCACCACCACATCGGCGCGATCGGCATTTGCGGCCTTGTGGCCGATGCGGATCGTGGCGCCCAGCGCGGCCAGTCGCGCGGTGATGGCATTGGATTTCAGATCCGAGCCCTGCACGCGGTAGCCCAGATTGAGCAGCACTTCGGCGATGCCGCCCATGCCGCTGCCGCCGATGCCGACGAAGTGAATAGTCTCGATGCGGCGCATGCGCGCGCTGCTGGCGACCAGTGCGGCCAGCCGCGCCGCCGGCGGATTCTTCACCGTCATGCCGCCACCCCGTTGCGCTGCGCACGCACCAGATCGGCGCAGGCATCGGCCAGATCCTGAGCGGCGCGCGGTTTGGCGAGCGAACGGGCGCGCTCGGCCATCGCAATCAGGCGGCCGCGTCCGCTGCACAATGCCGCCAGTTGCGCCGCCAGGCCTTCGGCACTGAGTTCGCCCTCGGCAATCATGATGGCCGCGCCTTCGCATACCAGAAAGGCGGCGTTGCGCGTCTGATGGTCATCGGTCGCGGCCGGAAACGGCACCAGGATCGCACCGACGCCGGCGGCCGTAAGCTCCGAAATGGTCAGCGCACCGGCACGGCAGATCACCAGATCCGCCCAGCCGTAGGCTTCCGCCATGTCATCGATGAACGGCTGCAGCCGCACCGGCACTGCGGCTTCGCTGTAGTTGCGCTGCGCCACGTCAAGCCAGCGTTCACCGCACTGGTGACGCACGTCGAAGCTCAGCGTTGCCACCAGACGCGCGAGCGCGAACGGCACGATGGCATTCAGACGCGCCGCTCCCTGGCTGCCGCCGAGCACCAGCAGGCGCATGCCGGGTCCGCGTGTGGCGAAGCGCTGCGGCGGCGCCGGCAACGCACTGATCTCAGAGCGCACCGGATTGCCGATCACTTGTGCGCCGAACGCGGCGGGAAAGCTGCCTGGGAACGCGGTCAGCACTCGGCGCGCGAGCCTCGCGAGGCAGCGATTGGTGAAGCCGGCAACGGCGTTCTGCTCGTGGATCAGCAACGGTTTACGCAGCAGCCAGGCGGCGACCCCGCCCGGACCGGCTACGAAGCCGCCCAGACCCACCACCAGCGCCGGGCGGCGGCGGCGAATGACGTTCAGCGCCTGCAGCAATGCGCGCGACAGCAGCAGCGGCGCGCGCAGCCACACCGTGAAGCCCTTGCCCCGCAAGCCGCTGACCGAAAGCCACTCGAGTTCAATGTGCTCAGCCGGCACCAGCCGCGCCTCCAGCCCGCGCCGCGTGCCGAGCCATACCACCTGCCAGCTGCGTGCGCGCAGTTCACGCGCCAGAGCGAGCGCCGGGAACACGTGTCCGCCAGTGCCCCCGGCCATGATCAGGGCCAGCGGCATAGCTGCCGGCGCGCGCATGAGCCCCTGGGCTGCGCCGCTCATACGCGCAGCTCCCGCACGCCACGGCGCGCGCTGCGTACGGTCTCGTGGTGTACGCGCAGCACGATACCGAGCCAGGCCAGGGTCACGATGAGGCTGCTGCGGCCATAACTCATCAATGGCAGCGTCAACCCCTTGGTCGGCAACACGCCCATGTTGACCCCGATGTTGATACACGCCTGCACGCCCAGCCACAGACCAAAGCCCGAGGCCAGGTAGCAGGGAAATTTCAATCCGGCCTCAAAGGCACGCCGCGCAATCACGAACGCGCGCCAGGTCAGTGCCAGAAACAGTCCAAGCGTCAAGGCCACGCCGAACAAACCGAGCTCTTCGGCCAGCACGGCGAACAGAAAGTCGGTATGCGCTTCGGGCAGATAGAACAGTTTCTGTACGCTGGCGCCGAGTCCGACTCCGAACCACTCACCGCGGCCGATTGCGATCAGCGACTGGGTAAGTTGGAAGCCGCTGTTGAACGGATCGGCCCACGGATCGAGGAATGCCGTCATGCGGCGCATGCGATAGCTGGAAAACACCACCAGCAACACCATTGAGCCGCCGGCCGCAATCAGCATGGCCAGCACATAGCGCAAGCGCGCGCCGGCCAGGAACAGCACCCCGAAACCGGTGATGAACAGCACGCTGGCGGCGCCGAAGTCCGGTTCGAACAGCAGCAGCAGCGCAATGAACCCCAGCAGCGCCAGCGGCCGCGCCAGCCCCGACAGCCCGCTACGCAGCGCCGCTTCAAAGCGTACCGCGTAGCTGGCGATGTAGATCAGCGTCAGCACGCGCGCGGCCTCCGAGACCTGGAAGTTCATGCCGGCAAAGCGCAGCCATCGGCGGCTGCCGTTGACCACATGTCCCAGTCCCGGCAACAGCACGAACACCAGCATCGCTGCCGCGATCAGCAGCAATGGCAGCGCCAATTGCTCGAGCCGCTGGCTCGGAATCGAGAACGTCAGGGCCGCCAGCACGGTCCCCGACAGAACCAGGATCAGCTGACGTTCGAGAAAGGCGAACGGATCGCCATCGCGGCCGGCAATCGTGATCGAAGCCGAAGTGACCATGACCAGACCCAGCAGCACGATGCTCAGCGCCAGGATGATGGTCGGGACATCCAGCGCCGGACCGCGGCTGCGGGCCTTGGCTTGCGACATCGTCAGCGTGGCGCTGCTCATGCGGCGAGCCGGTGCACCGCTGCGGCGAACACACTGCCGCGGTGCGCGTAGTCACGGAACATATCGAGGCTGGCGCACGCGGGTGAGAGCAGCACCGTGTCGCCGGGCTCGGCCACGCCGGCAGCCATTTCTACCGCGGCCTCGAGGCTCGCGGCGTAGCGGCACTCGCAGGCGCCCGCGAGCGCCTCGGCCAGCGCGCGCGCGTCGCGCCCGATCAACAGTGCACAGCGCACCTTGCCGCTGAAGGCTGCGCGCAGCGGCCGAAAATCCTGTCCCTTGCCCTGACCGCCGAGGATCACGAGCAGCGGTCCGCTCATGCCGGCCACGGCCGCCAGCGTCGCCCCGACGTTGGTGCCCTTGGAGTCGTCGACGTAGTGCACGCCACGCACCTGCGCGACCCACTGCGAGCGGTGCGCGAGTCCGGTGAAGCAGCTCAACTCTGCCAGCATGGCCGCGCGCGGCAGCGACAGGGCTTCGCCCAGAGCCAGTGCCGCCAACGCGTTGGCGGCATTGTGCGCTCCCGTGAGCCGCATCGCGCTCAACGCCAGCAGCGGCTCGCCGTGCCGAGTCAGCCACGCCTGCCCGCCTTCGCGCTGCGACAGCGTGTAATCGGCGCCGGACGCGGCACGCAGTGAAAAACTCAAGCGCGGTTGCGAGCGGGTCAGCATTGACACCACCCGGGCATCGTCGAGATTGATGACCGCCACCTCGCAGCGCGCATAAATGCGCGCCTTGGTTGCCGCATAGGCATCCAGATCCGCATAGCGGTCCAGATGATCGGGCGTCACATTGAGCACGGCCGCGGCCGCGAGCGATAGCGAGTCGGTACCTTCGAGTTGAAAGCTCGACAGCTCCAGCACGTACAGCTCAGCCGCATCATCGAGCAGATCCAGAGCCGGCTCACCCAGATTGCCGCCGCTGCGAACGCGCACGCCCGCCCGCGCGGCCATGCGCGCCAGCAAAGTAGTGACCGTGCTCTTGCCGTTGGTCCCGGTGATGCCCGCGATCGGCGCGCGCGCAGCGCGCGCGAACAGTTCGATATCGCCGATGACGCTCAGACCTCTGGCGCGCACGGCGTCGAAGAACGGCCCGCTCGGCGCGACTCCCGGCGACACCACCACCAGCGCCGCACCATCGAGCAGCGAAACATCGAACGCGCCGCGGCGCACGATGATCTCGCGGCCCAACTGGCTGCCGAGCGCTTTGAGACGCGGCCAGTCGGGCGGCTCGCTGCGGCTGTCGGTTACGGCGACCTCAAAGCCCTGCGCCAGCAGGTAGCGCGCGGCCGAAAAGCCGCTCTTGCCCAGACCGACCACGACGGCGCGCAGGTTGACGTTATCGGCTGGGGTGTGCAGCGCGCTCATCGCAGTTTCAGCGTCGACAGTCCCGCCAGTACCAGCAGGAAACTGATGATCCAGAAACGCACGATCACCTTTGGCTCGGCCCAGCCCTTGAGCTCGAAGTGATGGTGGATCGGTGCCATGCGGAAGATCCGGCGCCCGGTCAATTTGAACGAGGCTACCTGCAGAATCACCGAAGCGGTTTCCAGCACGAAGATGCCGCCCATGACCAGTGCCACGATCTCCTGCCGCACGATGATTGCCACCACCCCCAACGCCGCGCCCAGTGCCAGTGCGCCGATGTCGCCCATGAAAACTTGGGCTGGATATGAGTTGAACCATAGAAAGCCCAGGCCCGCGCCGCTGAGCGCGCCGCAGAAAATCAACAGCTCGCCGGCCTGGGGGATGGCCGGAATCGACAGGTAGCTGGCAAAGATCGCATTGCCGCTGGCATAGGCGAAAATACCGAGCGCGCCGGCCACCATGGCAGTGGGCATGATCGCCAGGCCGTCAAGACCGTCGGTCAGATTCACGGCGTTGCTCATGCCGACGATCATGAAATAGCTCAAGGCAATGAAGCCGAACGCACCCAGCGGCACACTGACACTCTTGACGAACGGCACGTAGAAATCGGTCTCGGCGGGCACGTGCGCGGTGCGATAAAGCAGCAGCGCGGCGCCCAGCCCCAGCAGCGATTGCCACAGGTATTTCCAACCCGGGCTCAGGCCGCGCGAATTGCCGACCACGAGCTTCAGGTAATCGTCGCAGAAGCCGATGATGCCGAAGCCGATGGTGACGCCGAGCGTGATCCAGACGAAGCGATTGCGCAGATCCGCCCACAGCAGCGTGCTGACCGCGACCGCGACGATGATCAGCGCCCCGCCCATGGTGGGCGTGCCGGCCTTGGGCAAATGCGAGCGTGGCCCGTCGTCGCGCACCACCTGACCGATCTGGTAGCGCGACAGTCGCGAGATCATCTGCGGCCCGACCAGCAGCGACATGCTCAGACCCGACATGACCGCCAGGATCGCGCGCAGCGTCAGATAGGAAAACACGTGGAAGCCGGTGTAATGCACGGCCAGCAGTTTGGCTATCCAGTACAACACGCCTCAGCCCGCCTTGCGTGCGCCATCGGGCGCGAGCAGCGCCTCGACCACGCGCTCGAGCCGGTTCACGCGCGAGCCTTTGATCAGCACCCGCACGTCGGCGCCCAACGCTGCGTCGAGGACGCGTGTGAGTTCGGCGGCGTCGCGGAAGCGCTCCGCGCCAGCGCCGAAACTATCGGCCGCCAACGCCGCGAGCGGGCCGAAGCTGTAGAGCCGTTCGACGCCGAGCGAGCGCGCCAATTCACCGAGTTCGCGATGACTGGCCTCGGCGACCTCGCCCAGTTCGGCCATATCGCCCAGCACCAGCCAGCGCCGCCCGGGCAATTCGCTGAGCACGTCCAGTCCGGCACGCACCGAGCTTGGATTGGCGTTATAGGAATCGTCGATGAGCCAGGCGCCGTGGCGCGTGCGTTGAAACTGCAGCCGTCCACGCACGGCCTGCATCTGGCTCAAACCGGAAGCCACCTGCGCCAGACTGGCACCGGCGTTGACGGCCGCGGCGGCGGCCGCCAGGGCATTGACGACGTTGTGGCGGCCCGCGAGCGCCAAGGTCACCGCCGTGCTGCCGCCGGGGCTGCGCAGACTGAAGCGTGTGCAAAAGCCCTGCGCGCCGGTCTCAAAACGCAGGTCCTCGGCGCCAAAGTCGGCTTCACGGCGCAGTCCGAAGCTGCACACGCGCGCCTCAGTGCTTGCCCGCCACAGCGAGGCATAGGCGTCGTCGGCGTTGATCACGGCGGTGGCGCTGGCGGGCAGAGCGCTGACCATTTCCCCTTCGGCTCGCGCCGCGCCCTCGAGCGATCCGAAGCCTTCCAGATGTTCGGCGCCCGCGTTGGTGATGAGCCCGATTCCCGGGCGTGCGATCTGTACCAGCTGCTCGACGTCGCCGCGGCGGTTGGCGCCCATCTCGATCACGGCGCTGCGGTGGCTCGCGTTCAGACGCAGCAGCGTCATGGGCACACCGAGGTGATTGTTCAGATTGCCGCGCGTGGCCAGGCACGGACCGAGCTGCGCGAGAATTCCGGCCAGCATCTCCTTGACCGTGGTCTTGCCGTTGCTGCCGGCCACGCCGATGACCGGCCCGCTGAACTGCGCGCGCGCCGCGCGCGCGGCCTGCGCGAGCGCCTGCTCGACGTTGGCGACCACGATCTGCGCCAACGGCGCATCGATCTGCCGCAGCACCAGCGCGCCGGCTGCGCCGGCGGTGGCCGCTGCGGCCACGAAGCTGTGACCATCGGCGCGCTCGCCGTGCAGCGCGGCGAACAGATTGCCCGGGGTGAGCTTGCGGGTGTCGATCGCGACCTCATTGAAGTCGCGGTCAGCGCCGATGAGCCGGCCGTGGCAGGCAGCGGCAAACTGCGACAGCGTGCCAATCATGCGGGCCGCCAGTCGAGCAGCGCTGCACGCACCACATCGGCATCGCTGAAAGGGCGCCGTTCGCTGCCGATGAGCTGATACTGCTCGTGACCCTTGCCCGCCACCAGCACCACGTCATCGGCCGTGGCGCTGGCGAGCGCCGCGCGAATGGCCAGCGCACGCTCGTGTATGACGCGCGTGTGCGCGCCTGCGCCGGCTGCCATGACCCCCTGCATGATGGCGTCGGTGATCTGCAGCGGATCTTCGGTGCGCGGATTGTCGTCGGTCACGATCAGCGCATCGGCGGCCCGCGCCGCGATGCGACCCATCTCGCCGCGCTTGCCCGGATCGCGCTCCCCGCCGCAGCCGAACACGCAATGCAGCCGGCCGCGGCAATGCGTGCGTGCGGCCTGCAGGGCCTTGGCGAGCGCATCGGGCGTGTGTGCGTAGTCGATCAGCACCAGCGGCGCGGCGCAGCCGCCCTCGGGCTGCATGCGTCCGGGAGGCGCCGAGCAGTGCGAGAGCGCCTCACAGGCTGCCGGCAGCGGCACATCCCAGGCCAGCAACACGGCCAGTACGGTCAGCAGATTGTCGACGTTGAAATCACCGATCAGCGCGCTGGACAGACGCGCCTCGCCGCGGCTGCTCTGGATCTCCAGCTCGAGGCCGGCATCGCCGGCATATACGGCGCTGGCGCAAACGTATTGCGTGCCGCTGGCGAGCCATTCCGAAGGCCGCTGCGAGGTCAGGAACAGCTGCGCCGATTCGGCGCCGCGACGGCTGTCCTGCGCCAGCTCGAGACCGAACGGATCATCAACGTTGATCACTCGCGCGGCCAGCGTCGGCCAGTCGAACAGCTTGGCCTTGGCGCTGGCGTAGGCCGACATGTCGGCGTGGTAGTCCAGATGATCGCGCGTGAGGTTGGTAAATACCGCGGTGTGAAAACGCACGCCGGCGCACCGATCCTGATCGAGCGCGTGCGAGGAGACCTCCATGGCCACCTCTTCGAACCCCTGCGCACGAAAGCTGGCCAGCAGACGATGCAGGCTCAGCGCATCCGGTGTGGTGGCCCCCAGGGCAGTCAATGCGTCGGTGGCGCCGCCGCCGAGCGTGCCGATATAGGCCGCGCGCCGGCCCCTGCGCTCCAGCGCCTGCGCCAGCAGCCACGCACACGTAGTCTTGCCATTGGTGCCGGTGATGCCGGCGACGGTCAGGCTGGCAGAAGGCGCGTCATAGAAGCGATCGGCGATATAGCCGAGCTGCGCGCGCAGATTGGGCACCGCGCGAACCACGATCGAGGCGTCCACCGAGGGCGCCTGTACGCCCGGCGCCGGCTCCCATAGAATCGCACGCGCGCCGGCGGCGGCCGCGGCAGCGGCAAATTCAAGCCCATGATGGGTGCCGCCGCGGCAGGCGAAGAAAGCCGCGCCGGGTGTGACACTGCGGCTGTCCTGTGTGAGGTCGGAGACCTCGAGATACTCGGGCACGTCGACCAGGCCACCGAGGAGCGCCTTGAGCGGCCGCCAGTTCTGCACACTCGCGGCATTCATCGACGCGCCACCTTCTGACCTGGACTCAGCGGCTCACTCGGCTCGTTGGCATCATCGGGCGGCACGGCCAGCAGCCGCAACGCACCGCCCACCACGGCCGAGAACACCGGCGCCGAAACATCGCCGCCCATATATTTTCCAGCCGTGGGCTCATCGATCACGATCACGGCAGCGAGGCGAGGGTTGGAGGCCGGAGCGACCCCGGCGAAAACCGAGGTGTAGCGATCCTTGGAATAGGTGCCGTTACTGGATTTCCAGGCCGTCCCGGTCTTGCCGGCGACACGATAGCCGGGAATCCTTGCATGTACGCCCGTGGCGCCCTCCTGAGTCGTGACCGCCTCGAGCAGACCCAGCAGGTCGCGGCAGACGGTTGGCTCGAGCACGCGCTCGCCCGCGGGCGCCGAATCGATGCGCAGCATCGAGACCGGCCGGCGAATACCAAGTGCGCCGATCGCGGCATAGGCCTGCGCCAGCTGCAACGGCGTCACCGAAATGCCATAGCCATGCGAGAGTGTCGCAATGCTGATGGCACGCCAGTGCGAGTAGTTGGTGAACACCCCGGCTGACTCGCCAGGGAAGCCGCTGTTGGTGACCTGGCCAAACCCGAAGTGATTGAGCGTACTCCAGATCTGTTGCGGCTCGAGCTGCAGCGCCAGCTTTGCCATGCCGACGTTGGATGATTTCGCCAGCACCGTAGCCAGAGGGATCGCACCCAGATTGTGTTCGTCTTCGAATGTGGTGGCACCGACCTGGATGAAGCCCGGATTGGTGTCGATGATGCTGCTGGTGTTGAATTTGCCGGAGGCCAGAGCAGCCGCGACGATGAACGGCTTGATGCTCGAGCCCGGTTCGAACAGATCGGTGACCGCGCGGTTGCGGTAGGTCGCGGGCTGCAGCTGTGCGCGATCGTTCGGGTTGTAGGCCGGTTGATTGACCATCGCCAGCACTTCACCGCTCTCGATGTCGATCACGACCAGCGAGCCCGAGCGCGCGCGATTCTCGATCAGAGCGCTCTTGAGTTCGCGATAGGCCAGGTACTGGATGCGCAGATCCAGACTCAACACCAGGTCCCGGCCCGGGCGCACCGGGCGGATGCTCTCGATGTCCTCGACCTTGCGTCCCCTGCTGTCCTGGATTACACGCTTGGCGCCGTCCTCGCCGGCGAGCCAGTTGTCGAACGCCAGTTCGGCGCCTTCCTGGCCGACATCGTCGATGCTGGTGAAACCGAGCACGTGCCCGGTCACTTCACTGGCGGGGTAGTAACGGCGGTATTCGCGTGCGAGGTTGACACCCGGCAGGTTCAGGGCCTTGACGCGGCTGGCATCGCTAGGCTGTAGCCCGCGCGCCAAATACAGAAACTCCCGGTCCATGTTGCTGCTGACATGCCGCAGCAGCGCCTGGCGGTCATCGCCGAGCGCATTCGCGAGCCGCGGCAGCTGTTCGAGATTCCCGGCCAGCTCCTGCGGATTGACCCAGACCGAGTCCACCGGCGTGCTGACCGCCAGGGGCTCGCCATTGCGATCGGTGATGTTACCGCGGTGCGCAACGATGGCCGCCACCCGCGAGAAGCGCGCATCGCCCTGTTGCGCCAGAAACGGATGGTCCACGAGCTGCAGATCCACTGCGCGGCCGATCAGTCCTGCGGCTGCGGCCAGCAACAGCCCGAACAGCAGCTGCGAGCGCAGGCGGAATGAATAGCGCACCGCGCTGTCGCCGCGGCCTGCGCCGCGCGAGCCAACCGTGCCGCGCTCGCAGCGCGCACGCGCACGGCGCGCCGGCGCGCGCCATCGTTCACGCAGCGCCGCCCAGAGCTTCATGGTGGCACGATCTCGATATCGCGCGAGTCCGGGATGCTCATGTGCAATCGTTCGCTGGCCACGTGCTCGACGAAGGCATAGGCGGACCAGGCGCTTTGCTCGAGCTGCAGCCGGCCCCATTCGGTATCGAGTTCGTCACGGCCGCTGTTCAGGTGCTCGAGCTCGACGAACAGCTCGCGCGCGCGGTATTTGCTGTAGATCGCCCCGGCGGCCGAGCCCAGGACGGCCCACCACAATAGCGCCACGGCCAGCGCCAGCAGGCTTCGCGGCAACGTCATTTCACACTTCGACGCGCGCGCGGCGGTACAGCGAGGCGAGCGGCGGCGGCGCCGGGCGGATCGAGCTTTTCCGCGACGCGCAGCAGCGCGCTGCGGGCACGCGGGTTGGCGCGGATCTCATCCAATGAGGCGCGCTGCTTGCGGCCGATGCGGCGCAGCCGCGGCTGCGCCTGCGGCGGCAGCTGCGGCAGACCGGCGAAGATCGGATCGGGTTCGGAATGCCGGCGCATGAAATCCTTGACCAGCCGGTCTTCGCCCGAATGAAAGCTCACGGCCACGAGCCGGCCGCCAGGGGCCAGCAGATCCAGCGCCTGCGCCAGACCACGCTCGATCTGTCCGAGTTCATCGTTGACCCAGATGCGCAGCGCCTGGAAGGTTCGCGTCGCCGGATGCTTGCCCGGCTCGCGCGTACGCACCACGCGCGCGACCAGTGCCGCCAGGGCGCTGGTACGAGTCAGGGGCTGCGCCTCGCGCGTGCGCACGATCTCGCGGGCAATACCGCCGGCAAAGCGCTCTTCGCCCAGCGTTGCGATCACGTGACGCATCTCATCGCCGCTCGCCCGCGCGAGCCATGCGGAAACTGGTTGGCCGCGCGTCGGGTCCATGCGCATATCGAGCGGACCGTCTTGGCCGAAGCTGAAGCCGCGCGCTGCATCGTCCAGCTGTGGCGAGGAGACGCCGAAATCGAACACGATGCCATCGCATTGCTCGCCGACCCCTTGCGCGCGCACCAACGCCGCCAGCTCGGCGAATTCCCCGTGTACGAGTCGCAAGCGTGGCTCCTGCGCAAAGCGCATCCGTCCGGCCGCGATCGCCGCGGGGTCGCGATCGATCGCCACCAGGCGCCCTGACGCCGCGAGCGCGTCGAGGATGCGCGCGCTGTGACCGCCGCGACCGAACGTGGCATCGACGTAGAGGCCGGCCGGGCGCAACGCCAAAGCCGCAAGCACCTCTTCGACAAGCACCGGCGTGTGCTCATCCAACTCCCTGTTTCCCCGCAATCACCCAGCCGCCGCCTCAAAGCGACAGCGAATCGAGTTGCGCCGGTAGATCGGTCGTCGCTGCCTCGCTCTTGAGCCAGGCGTCGCGCCGTTCCATCCAGCGGGTCTCGTCCCATAATTCGCATCGGCTGCCTTGTCCGATCAGCATCGCGTGCCGGTCCAGACCGGCAAATTCGCGCAGCTCCTGCGGCAGTAACATGCGCCCATGACCGTCGAGAGAAAGATCGGTAGCGTGTCCGACCATGAGCCGCTGCAGACGCCGCGACTGGGCATGCAGACTGGGCAGATCCATGAGGCGCTGCTCGACCTGCTCCCAGTCGTTCAACGGGTACAGCAGCAGGCATTCCCCGTCCCGGTCGACGGTGACCACCAGCTGGCCGGCCGATCGTTCGAGCAGGCGTTCGCGGTAGCGCGTGGGGATGACCATGCGTCCCTTGTCATCCAAAGTGACTTTTGCTGCACCGCGGAACATGGCGTGTAGGCGGAATCCGCCCCATCTCCTCCCACTTTTCCCCACTCGACGCCACTATAGAAATGCTGATGGCAGCATGTCAACGTCTGAGTGGGAAATTTATGAAGCGCAGTAGGTACTTACGCGCTGCATGGAGGCCCGGTCGAGGATCCTTCGGCGGGACGGCAAAACGGGACTCTATGTGGATCAGACACTTGAGCCGGAAAGCTCGACGATATTCGATTTTGCACGGCCTGCACAGACCGATCTGACGGCGCAAAAAATTAGGCGGAGAGTCAGCCTGTAAGCCGGGTTCTGTCTAAAGCAGCCATTCCTCTGGGACCTGCGTCACCGCAGGCCTCAAGCGGCCTACCCGGAAGCACGCGCGGGCGCACGCTGCAGTCTTTTCAGGGACTGCGACTTCCCTATTTGGCCTTGCTCCAGGTGGGGTTTGCCTTGCCGTCGGATGTTGCCATCGACGCGGTGCGCTCTTACCGCACCATTTCACCCTTACCAGCACCGTTACCGGCGCTTCGGCGGTTTACTTTCTGTTGCACTGTCCGTGAGCTCGCGCCCCCCAGGCGTTACCTGGCACCCTGCCCGCCGAGCCCGGACTTTCCTCCACACCGCCGTCAGGCAGCGCAGCGGCTGCCCAGCCGACTCTCCGCCCGAGCACCATACTGGCTTCACGGCTCGCCCTCAACCGCGCTGAGCGCCCGCAGGCGCTGCGCGAGCGCATATGCCTCGCTGCGCTTGACGCCGGCAATCTGGGCCGCCAGAGCCGCCGCCCGGGCCGGCGCCATCTCGGGCAGCAGCAGCTTCAAGGCCCGTACCAGCAGCGAACGATCTGCGCCGTCCGCGGGCGCGTCCGCGACCCCTGCAATGATGAGCGTGATCTCACCGCGCGCCATATTGGGATCCGCCAAAGCCGCGGCTGCGAGCTCCTCGAGCGTGCCCCGATACACCGACTCATGCAGCTTGGTGAGTTCACGCGCGACCACGGCGCGCCGCTGCGCGCCGAACAGCGTAGCCAGCTCGGCCAGCGTCGCCGCGATTCGATGCGGCGCCTCAAAAAACACCAGCGTGCGGGTCTCGGCCGCCAGCCGCGCCAGGGCGCTCTGGCGCTCGCCGGCGCGAGCGGGCAGGAAACCCTCGAATACGAAACGGTCGGTGGGCAGGCCGGCAATGCTCAAGGCGGCGGTCAGGGCCGAAGCGCCCGGGATGGCGCGGATAGGCACTCCCGCCGCAGCCGCAGCCCGAACCAGCTGATAGCCCGGGTCCGACAGCAGCGGCGTGCCGGCGTCGCTGACCAGGGCAACCACCTTGCCGGCCTGGAGCTCTTGCACCAGACTTTCGATGCGGCTGTTTTCGTTGTGCTCGTGCAGTGAAATCAGCTTGCCCGAGACCCCGATGGCTGACAGCAGGGTTCCGGTGCGGCGCGTATCCTCAGCGGCGATCAGATCGGCGGCCATCAGGGCCTCGCGCGCACGCGGTGCGAGGTCGCCCAGATTGCCGATCGGGGTGGCAACCACATCGAGCCTGCCGGCCGAGGAGAGCTGCTGCGACGAAAGCATTATAGTTACGTTCTCCGTTTATCCCCGCGGGGCCAGCCGGCGCTGCGGACCACCAAGCTTAGGGCATCTGTCGATGACGCAAGTGAAAATGGCGGGAATTGCGCGCGTGCAGCGGCGCACGTTGGCCGGCCTGGTGTTGCTGCTGCTCTCGGCCTGCAATGCCTACCCGCCAGTGCGGCCACCGCCGGCTGTGCCGGCCGCCAACGAGCAGGGCGCGCAGAGCGCGGCCGCCCAGGGCGATCACGCCAAGGCGGCGGCGCAATACGAGGCACTGGCAGCCTCACGGCCGCCGCCAGCGCAATTCGACCTGATGCTCCAGGCCGCGCGCGAATGGCTGGCCGCCGGCCGCACCGCCGAGGCCACACGCGTGCTCACAGCTCTGAATGCCGCGGCGCTCGGCACTGCCCAGGCGACCGAGCGCTCGCTGCTCAATGCCGAGCTGCTGCTCGCGAGCCAGCATGCGCAGGAGGCCTGGCAGAGGATCGCGGCGCTACCCGAACCCACTACCCCGCCCGGCGCCGTGCGCTTTTTCGCGCTCAAGATGCGAATCGCGATGGCCGTTGGGCGTCCAGTCGAGGCTGTCATCGCAGAAGTGGCCGCCGAGCGCTTCGCCGGCAGCGCCGCCGAGCGCACCACATTGCGCTCGCAACTGCTGGTATTGCTGCGTGACGCGCGCGATCGCGGCGTCAAGCTCGATGCTCAGGCCAGCCAGGACCCGACCGTGCGCGGCTGGCTCGAACTGGGCGCCATCGCGACCCAGGCGCGCGGCGCCTCGCTGACGGCTGAAGCGGACGCGGCGCACTGGCGCGCCAAATACCCGAATCACCCGGCGCTCGAAGTGCTGTCGCAGGCCCTGCCCACTCCACTGACTCCCTCGGTTATCGGTGCCCGCGTGGCGCTGCTGCTGCCGCTGACCGGAGCCGCCTCGGGGCAGGCCGCCACCGTGCGCGATGGCTTTTTGAGCGCCTACTACCTGCTGCCGGCGGCAAGCCGCCCGGAATTGCGCCTGTACGATACCGGAGCGCTGCCGGGCCCCGAGGCCATAGCGCAGGCGCGCGCGGCCGGCAGCAGCTTCATCGTCGGTCCGCTCACGCGCGAGGACGTTGCCGCCGTGGCCGGCACCGGCGCCCAATCCGTGCCGGTGTTGGCCTTGAACTTCCTGCCCACCGATCGCGTCGCGCCCGCCGGCCTGTACCAGTTCGCGCTGTCGCCCGAGGAGGAGGCCCGCACGGTCGCACGACGCCTGCTGGCCGATGGACACCGCCGCGGAATCGCATTGATACCGCGCGGGGATTGGGGCAACCGTGTCAGCGACGCCTTTACGCACGAACTCACCGCTGCCGGCGGCAGTCTGATCGCCGTGGCCACCTATGACCCTGCTGGCCACGACTACGGCTACGAGCTGCAGAGCATCCTGCGCGTCGACGAAAGCACCGCGCGTCAGCAGCGGCTGCAGACCGTGCTGGGCGGCAAGCTGAATTTCGAGCCGCGACGGCGCGCGGACATTGAATTTGTATTCATCGCCGCCGCCAGCGCCACCACCGCGCGGCTGATCGAGCCGCAACTCAAGTATTTCTACGCCGGCGACATTGCCAGCTATTCGCTCTCCAATGCCTATGAACCGGACTCCACCGCATCGAATCAGGACATCGATGGTCTGATGTATCCGGATATGCCCTGGATGGTCAGCGGCGATGGCAGCATCGATGAGATTCGCAACAACATCGCGCAGGCCTGGGAAAACCGCGCCGCCTGGCGCACCCGGCTGTTCGCCTTTGGCTATGACGCCTGCCAGCTCATGCTGGCGATGTCCGCCAAGGGTCGCAATCCGGCCGATGCCCAGGTCGCCGGATTGACCGGCACGCTGCATTTCGACGCCGACCGGCGTGTGCTGCGCGAGCTGCTGTGGGTGCAGATCCACAATGGTGAGCCGCGACGGCTGGCAAACCCAGCGCCCGACTCAGCGCACCTCATTCCGGCGGCAACGCAGTAGTTTTGCACACTGTCAGGCCGGGTTGCGGTTGCCGATAGTGCCTGCGCGCGCTCATGCGCCGCTTTGGGAGGCATCCCCATGGATCGCCAGCACATCGGTCGCGAGGCCGAAGCGCGGGCTGTGCAGCTGCTGCAGCAGGCGGGCTTTACAGTGCTGGCGCGAAACTACCGCTGCCGCATGGGCGAGCTGGATATTGTGGCCCAGCGTTCGCAGCTGCTGGTGATCGCCGAGGTGCGATTGCGCTCGCGAGTGCAATTCGGCGGCGCGGCGGCCAGCATCACCGCCGCCAAGCGAGCGCGCATCGTGCGCACGACGCGTTATCTGCTGCGCCGCCAGCCGGCGCTCGCAGGTCTGGCCGTGCGCTTCGATGCACTGCTGCTGGGCGCACCCGGCGGCCCGATCGAGTGGATTGAGGCAGCCTTCGAAGCTTAGCGGGAAGTGCGAACGCGCCGCAGCCGATCGATGGCGGCTACTTGACCAGGGTCAGCTTCGCGCGCCGGCCTTCCCCGGGCGAGGCCTGCGGCCGCTCGGGCGGCGACGGTCCCTCGGGCGGAGTCTGCTCGGTTTCCGCCTCCGAGAAGATCATGCCCTCTCCGGTCTCGCGCGCATACACGCCGAGCACGGCCGACATCGGCACACGCACGTGGTGCGCCACCCCGGCGAAGCGCGCATCGAATTCGATGCCGTCGTTCTTGAGCTGCAGCCGCTGGGTCGCCGTCATCGACAGGTTCAATACGATCTTGCCGTCCTTGACGTAGGCAGAGGGCACCTCGACGCCGGCGCGCAGCGCATCGACGATCACGTGCGGCGTGTGACCGCTATCGCTGATCCATTCGTGCATGGCGCGCAGCAGGTACGGGCGCCTGGAAACCGTGCTGCTGTCGCTGACGTTCTTGGACGACATCAAGCCGTCCTCATTTCGACTTCGGCATCCGACAGGCTGTCGCGAAATGAAGAGCGCGCAAACAGTACGCTGGCATAGCGCGCCAGCGCCTGGGCCTGCGGCGGCAAATCGATTTCATAGCGGCGCAGGCGCCAGAGAATGGGTCCGATACTGGCATCGACCAGCGAGAATTCGTCGCTCAGGAAGAATGGTTTGACCTTGAACACGTCCGCGCTCTGCAGAATGGCATCGCGCAGCACTTTCTTGTTTCGGGCCGCCTGCTTCTTGTCGTGATCCTCATCAATCTGCTGCGCCAGAGCATACCAGTCGCGCTCGATGCGATAGAGCGCCAGGCGGAACTGGGCGCGCAGAATCGGATCGACCGGCATCAGCGGCGGGTGCGGAAAGCGCTCATCCAGATACTCGATGATGACCCGCGAGTCGTACAGCACCAGATCGCGATCCACCAGCGTCGGCAGGCTGTGATAGGGATTCAAGTCGAGCAGATCCTCGGGATAACGGCCCGGCACGACGTCGATGATGTCGATCTCGACGCCCTTCTCAGCCAGCACGATGCGCGTGCGGTGGCTGTGTGGCTCATCGGGAGCCGAAAAAAGCGTCATGATTGCGCGGCGACTGGACACTAATCAGCTCTCCTGAAGAAAGGAGCGAACACCGCGGCCGGCTTCAGACCGCGCGGCGCTTTGCCGACGCTCAATGCACCCCTTTCCAATATTCTTTCTTCAATTGCCAGCTCAGCCAGGTCACAAATAATAGAAACAGCACCACCCAGATACCCATCGAGCGGCGCTCGACCTGGGTCGGCTCGCCGGCGTAATCGAGGAAATTGACCGTGTCGCGGACAAAATCGTCGTATTGCGGACCGGTCATGCTGCCGGGAACTCTGGCCACGAAATGATCGAACACCTTCTCGTCCCCGACCTGGCGGAACACCGCCTCATTGACGCCGCCCAGATCGGACAGCACGGCGGGCATGGCGGCACTTGGATAGGCCAGATTATTGCTGCCGGTGGCGCTGCTTGGATCCACATAGAAAGTCTTTAGAAAGCGAAAGATGTAGTCGGTTCCCTTGGAGCGGGCAATCAGCGACAGATCCGGCGGTACTTTGCCGAACCAGTTCACGGCATCGGCGGCCGGCAGAGCGGTGGTGATGTAATCCAGATTGTTGCTGCCCGGCGCGACCAGATCGGCTTCGAGCACCGTGCTGGAGATCTTCAGATCATCCGCCATGCGCTGATAGCGCACGTACTTGAGCGCATGGCAGCCATTGCAGTAGTTCATGAAATTGCGCGCACCACGCTGCAGCGACGCCAGATCGGTTACCGAATTGCCGGCCTGCCAGCTCTGCCAATGCACGGCTGCCGGTTGTTCAGGGACCCCCTCGGCCGCCGTCGCCGCCGGCGGCAGGCAGCAGAGCGCCAGCATGAGCGTTGCTATTTTAAGCATGGAACGTGACTCTTTCGGGCACTGGCTTGACCGGATCGATGCGGGTGTAGAACGGCATCAGCACAAAGAAGGCGAAATACGGCACGCAGCACACCCGCGACAAGGTCACGTAAATGCCCTGTGCCGGTTGCAACCCCAGGTACATCAGGCCGAGGAACGACAGCGTGAACAGCGCAAAGAAAGTGCGAAAAATCCAGCCGCGGTAGCGTATCGATTTGACCGGCGAGCGATCCAGCCAAGGCAGGAAGAAGAACGCGGACACCGCGATGAGCATCAACACCGCACCGATACCTTTATCCGGCACCGAGCGCAGAATCGCGTAGTAGGGCGTGAAGTACCAGGCCGGCGAAATCGGATCGGGCGTCGATAGCGGATTGGCCGGCTCGAAATTCGCCTTCTCGAGGAACAGGTCGGAAAAGGTCGGCACGAAGAACACCACGATCGCGAACAGCGTCAGGAAAACCCCGACACCGAAAATATCCTTGACCGTGTAGTACGGGTGGAACGGAATGCCGTCGAGCGGCAATCCCTGGGCATTCTTCTTGGCCTTGATCTCGATGCCATCGGGATTGTTCGAGCCCACCTCGCGCAGCGCCACCAGATGCAGGGCCACCAGCAGCAGCAAAATCAACGGCACCGCCACCACGTGCAGCGAGAAGAAGCGATTCAACGTGGCATCGGCAATGCCGTAATCGCCACGGATCCATTCGACCAGACCGGGACCGATGACCGGAATGGCACCGAACAGATTGATGATGACCGTGGCCGCCCAGAACGACATGTTGCCCCAGGGCAGCACGTAGCCCAGGAATGCCTCGGCCATCAGCGCCAGATAGATGATCATGCCGAACAGCCATAGCAGCTCGCGCGGCGCCTTGTACGAGCCGTACATCATGCCGCGAAACATATGCAGGTAGATGACCAGGAAGAAGGCGGAGGCGCCGGTGGAGTGCAGATAGCGCAGCAGCCAACCGTAGTCGACCTCGCGCATGATGTATTCGACCGAATCGAACGCCGTGGCCTCGCCGACCTTGTAGAACATGGTCAGGAAAATGCCGGTCAGCAGCTGCATCACCAGCAGCAGCAGCGCCAGCGAGCCGAAGAAATACCAGAAGTTGAAATTCTTGGGCGCGTAGTAGTCGAGCAGCTGACTGCGCACGAAAGCGTCGACCGGCAGGCGTCTGTTGATCCAGCCCCACAGTCCGGGCTTCGGAATAGCTTCGTTCGACATCAGGCAGCTCCCTTGGCCGCAATGGCATCGAGCCCAATGACCAGCGTGTGCTGATCCTTGAAGCTGTAGGGCGGAATGCTCAGGTTGGTCGGCGCCGGCGAGCCATCGAACACCCGGCCGGCCAGGTCGAAGCGCGAGCCGTGGCAGGGGCAACGAAAACCGCCCGGCCAGCTGGCTCCGAGCACGGCATCGCCCGGATCGAAGAACTGCTTGGGCAGGCAGCCCAGATGAGTACAGATACCGATCAGCACCAGCACGTCGGCACGCCGCGAGCGCATCTCATTTTGCGCGTACTTGGGCTGAATCGAATGGTCCGACTTCGGGTCCTTGAGAGTGCCGTCGTTCTTGGCGAGCTTATCCACCAGCGATTGCGCCCGGCCGACGATATAGATGACCTGTTTACGCCAGGTCGCGGTGATCATCTGTCCAGTCTCGAGCTTGCTGATATCCAGCACCACCGGTGCCCCGAGCGCGCGCGCCCGCTCCGAAGGCTCCCACGACTCGACGAATGGGACCGCCACCAGCACTGCGCCGACCGCGCCGACCGCGCTGGTGGCCACAGTCAGAAATTTTCTGCGGCTCTCGTCGATCTCCTGGCCGTCTGCCGTGGCGCCGATGTCACTCATGTATTGCTCACTCTGATTCCCCGCAAGCGGTAAATTTCGGCCCTCGCGCTTACGAACGCTACGTCTAAGCCCGGGAAGTGTCGCATTATACACAACCCTTCGTACGCGCCTGCGGGCAGGCCAACACCACAAATTGTATGGATTTGCATCGATTAGGACGCGCAGCGATCTTTCTTGCCGGCAGCATCATCGGCGGTTTGGCCCTGGCCTTCATCATTGTTTTTGTTCACCCGCAGCTGCTGCAGCGTGCGGTGACGCCGCCAGTCGCCGCCGCCGCGCCGGCAGAGCCGCCTGCGGCGCCGGCACGTGAGCCCCTCGCCACCGCAGCCTCTGCGGCATCCCAGGGCGCAGCAGAGGCCACGAGCGCAACCGGCGCCGGCGAAGCCGGCGCAAGCGCCTCGGCTTCCCGCGGCTCTCCCGGCATGGCGGCCGAGTCCTATGCCGTGGCCGTGCGCCGCGCCGCGCCGGCCGTGGTCAATATCTCCACTGCGCGGCTGGTCACCGAGCAGGTCGGACCCTCGGCTTGGGCGCAGCTGTTCGGCGATCTGCGCCCGAGCTATGAGCAGCGCGTGGAGCGGGCCCTGGGTTCCGGAGTGATCGTCGACGTCGAAGGTCACATCATCACCAACAATCATGTGATAGCCAATGCCGACACCATCATGGTGACGCTGGCCGATGGCCGCGTAGCACGCGCCGTGGTGGTGGGTCGTGACCCGGATACGGATCTGGCGCTGCTGTCGATCAAACTCAAACAATTGCCGGTCATGCCGTTGGGCCGCTCCGATCAGTTGCAGGTCGGTGACGGCGTGCTCGCAATCGGCAATCCCCTGGGGCTGTCGCAGACGGTCACCCATGGCATCGTCAGTGCCACCGGGCGCAGTCAGCTCGGCGTCGCCACGTTCGAGGATTTCATCCAGACCGATGCGGCGATCAACGCCGGCAACTCCGGCGGTGCGCTGATCAATACCCTGGGCGAATTGATCGGCATCAATACCGCGGTGCTGGGCAAGAACGGCAGCGGCAACATCAGCGTCGAGGGTATCAGCTTTGCGATTCCGGTGAATCTCGCGCGCGGGGTCATGAATGAGATCCTCGATCACGGTCGGGTGATACGCGGCTGGACCGGCATCGTGCCTGAGGACATCGGCGATGAACTCGCGCAGCAGTATGGTCTCGCCCACGGCGGCGTGGTCATCACCAGGATGTACCGCAATAGTCCCGCGGTCGATGCGGGCGTGCGCATCGGCGACATTCTGACCAGGGTCGACGGCAAAAGCGTTCACAACGCGCAGGAGGCGCTGGCGCAAATCGCGGCCAAAAGACCCGGCAGCCGCGTGCAGCTGCGGGTGCTGCGCCAGGATCGCTCGGAACTGGAGATGACGCTGGCTGTCACCGAGCGTCCGCGCGCCAGCTAGCTAGTTCGGCACCCGCTTGATGCGCGCTCCGAGCTGCGCGAGTTTCTCCTCAATCGTCTCGTAGCCGCGGTCGATATGATAGATGCGCTCGATCTCGGTGCGTCCGTCGGCGACCAGGCCTGCGAGCACCAGGCTTGCCGAGGCGCGCAGATCGGTCGCCATGACCGGGGCGGCCGTGAGCCGGCCGACACCATGAATGATGGCGGTATTGCCTTCGAGACGGATCTCCGCGCCCATGCGCCGCATCTCGAGCATGTGCATGAACCGGTTCTCGAAGATGGTCTCCACCACGGTACCGACCCCATCGGCCACGGTATCCAGCGCCGCGAACTGAGCCTGCATGTCGGTCGGAAATGCCGGGTACGGCGCGGTGCGCACGTCTACGGCGCGCGGGCGGCGACCGCGCATGTCCACCTCTACCCAGTTGTCACCGCAATCGACCGTAGCTCCGGCCTCGCGCAGCTTGATGATGACCGCATCCAGGTGTTCGGGGCGGGTGTTCTTGATGCGCACATGTCCGGCGGTGATGGCGCCTGCGACCAGATAGGTGCCGCCCTCGATCCGGTCGGGCAGCACTTCGTAGTGCACGCCGTTCAGGCGCTGCACGCCGTCGATGACGATTCGGTCGGTGCCGGCGCCGCGGATTTTCGCGCCCATGGCGATCAGAAAATTCGCCAGGTCGACCACTTCGGGTTCGCGCGCCGCATTCTCGAGCACGGTCTGGCCGTCGGCCAGGCTCGCCGCCATCATCAGATTCTCTGTGCCCGTGACCGTGACCGCCTCGAGCACCAGACGCGCACCCTTGAGCCGCGTGGCCCGAGCGCGGATGTAACCGCCCTCGATATGGATGTCGGCGCCCATGGCCTGCAGACCCGCAACGTGAATGTTGACCGGCCGCGCGCCGATCGCGCAGCCCCCGGGCAGCGAGACGTCAGCACGTCCGTAACGGGCCAGCAGCGGACCGAGCACCAGTATCGAGGCGCGCATGGTCTTGACCAGCTCGTACGGTGCAAAGTATTCGCGAATGGTGCTGGCATCGACTTCGATGCGCATGCGCTCATCGATGGTCACGGTCACGCCCATGCGGCCGAGCAGCTCGATGGTGGTCGTGACATCCTGCAGGTGCGGGACGTTGCCAATCGTGACCGGACCATCGGCCAGCAGTGCTCCGGCCAGGATCGGCAGCGTGGCGTTCTTGGCGCCGGAGATGCGCACCTCGCCTTCGAGCGCAATGCCGCCCGTGATCTGCAGCTTATCCACGCGCGGGGGAGCCCTGACGCGCGCGCGCGGCCCACTCCTGGGGCGTGTACGCTTCGATCGTGAGCGCATGAATCTCGCGTCCCATCCGCTCCCCGAGCGAGCGATAGATCAGCTGATGTCGCGCCAGCGGCCGCAGGCCCTCGAATTCCGGCCCGATCAGTCGCGCCGAGAAATGCGTATTGTCGTCCGAGCGCACCTCGATCTGCGCTTGCGGCAGCGCCGCCTGAATCAATTGCGTGATCTGTTCCGGGGTCATGTGGCCGTGATCTTAAGGCAAATTGCGGCTCGAGGATCGCCAACTGCGGCGCCTTAAGGCGCTATCATGCCCGGCGCGAGAGCCATGATGAATGCCGTAGAACTGAGCGCCACGAGCGATGAGACCTTGTTGCAGGCCGCGCGCCGCACCTTCGAGATCGAAGGCGCGGCCCTGGCAGCGCTGCGCGAGCGCCTGGACGGTGTGTTTGCCCGCGCCTGCCGGCTGTGCCTGAAATGCAGTGGCCGCATAGTCGTCAGCGGCATGGGCAAGTCAGGTCATATCGCGCACAAGATCGCGGCGACACTCTCCAGCACCGGCAGTCCGGCATTCTTTCTGCACCCGGGCGAGGCCAGCCACGGCGATCTCGGCATGCTGACGCGCGCCGATCTGGTGCTGGCGCTGTCGAACTCCGGCGAAACCGCGGAACTGCTGGCGCTGCTGCCCCATATCAAGCGCCTGGCAGTGCCGTTGATCGCGCTGACCGGCAACCCGCTGTCGACACTGGCCCAGACGGCCGATGTGCATCTGGATGTCGCCGTGCCGCAGGAAGCCTGTCCACATAATCTGACACCGACCGCCAGCACCACCGCGGCCCTGGTCATGGGCGACGCGCTGGCGGTGGCGCTGCTGGAAGCGCGCGGCTTCTCGGCCGAGGACTTCGCCCGCTCGCACCCGGGCGGCAGCCTCGGACGCCGCCTGCTGCTGCGCGTGGAGGACATCATGCGACGCGGTGAGAGTCTGCCACGGGTCAGTCTGGATACGCCGCTCTCGGATGCCTTGCTGGAAATGACCCGCACCGGTCTGGGACTGACTGCGGTGGTCGATGCGCAGCAGCGGGTACTCGGGGTGTTCTCCGATGGCGACCTGCGTCGCGCACTGGACAGGCGCATCGACCTGCATAAGACCCCTATGCGGGAGGTCATGACCGCGGGCGGGCGCCGCATTGCAGCCCACGAGCTGGCCGCCGCCGCAGCTGCGCTCATGGAAGCGCATCGCGTCAACGCCTTGCTCGTGACCGATCCCGAGCAGCGGCTGATCGGCGCACTCAATATTCACGATCTGATGCGCGCAGGTGTGGTTTGAAGCCAGCGCGCCCAGCGCGGCCGCGCGCCGCCCCGCTCGCCGCGATGCGTCTGCTGGTACTCGACGTCGACGGAACCTTGACCGACGGCCGGCTGCAGTACGGCGCATCCGGAGAGATCGGCAAGAGTTTTCACGTCCGCGATGGCTACGGTATCAAGGCCTTGCTCGCAGCCGGCGTCGACGTGGCGGTGATTTCCGGACGCCATTCTCCGGCGACGCTGCAGCGCTGTAAGGAACTTAAGATCCGTCACGTGTACCTGGGCGTCGAACACAAGGATGCGCAACTGGCACAGTTGCTCGAGACCCTCGGCCTGCAGTGGACGCAGTGCACTTGCGTGGGTGACGACGAACCGGATGTGCCCATGCTGCGGTGCGCGGGCTTCGCGGTCGCCGTCGCCGATGCGCACCCGAGCGCCACTGCGGTCGCACACCGGCGAACGCGGCAACGCGGCGGCGCCGGTGCGGTGCGCGAAGTTTGCGATTGGCTGCTGGCAGCGCGCGCGCGACAGCGGCGCCGATGATCCTGCGCTTACTGTTCGCGCTGTGCTCGGTCGCCATTCTGGCCGCCTTACTGTATTTCCAGGATGCCGAAAATGTCGGCAATGAGAGCGGCCCGACCGACTATGGAACCTTTGCCCCCGGGTATTCGGCGGTGCATGCCCACGTAATCGAGACCGGTGAGGACGGCCTGCCGCTGTATCGCCTTGATGCCGATCGCATCGAGCAGCCTCGGCCGCAGGGAACCATCTTCATGACCGGCCCCAAACTGGATTACCAACCCGAACCGGGCAACCACTGGACGCTCACGGCGCAGCAGGGACAAATGCCGCAGGATGCGAGCAGCGCCGAACTGACCGGCCAGGTTCATGCCGAAGGCCTGCCGTCGGGGTCCGACACCATGGTGCGGATAGACACCGAACAGCTGCATCTGGACATGACGCAGCAACTGGCGAGCTCCGCGATCAATGTTCGTGTGGACTGGGGCGGCAACCGCCTCACTGGCCACGGCATGCGCGCCGACCTCAAGAACGATAAGCTGCAGCTGGCATCCAAGGTGCGCGGTGTTCTGCTTCACTGAAGCCGTGCTCAGGGCGCGCGCCAGGGCGATTGCGTGCGCGCTGTTGAGCGTTGCACTGCTGCTGGCTGGCGCTGGCGCCCGGGCTGCCGAGACCCAGTCCGATCAGCCGCCCTGCCATGAGCCGCTGTGCTATACCGCCTCACACCTCGAGGCCGAGCGTAACCGCATCATTCTCTACGACATCGATATCGTCGACACCACTCGCGGCGTCAGCCACATCAAGGCCGACCGTGCCGAAGCCACCGGTCTCGACCTCGGAAGCAGCGAGTGGGTGCTGACTGGCCATGTGCAGGTGTTCATGCCCGAGGGTCAGCTGCATGCCGACAAGGCAACGGTGCAGTTCGCCAACAAGCGCATCGACTCGATGACGGCCGAAGGCGCACCGGCGGAGTTCGAACATGCGCTCGACAACGGCCGGACCGCACATGGCCACGCGCGCGCGATCACTTTCGACATGGAGCATAACGATTTGCAGTTGAATGGCGACAGCTGGCTCTCGGATGGCTGCAACGAGATCAATAGCGGCCATATCGCCTATGACCTGAGCGCCCAGCGCGTGCTGGCGGACAGCGCGCCGGGTGACAGTGCGCGCGTGCAAGGCACGATTCGCAACGGTCCCGCGAGCCCGTGCGCGGCGCCGACCAGGCGGCCATGACGCTACTGGCGGCGCGTTCACTGCAGAAGAGCTACCGATCGCGAACCGTGGTACGTGATCTGTCGCTCGACATCCACACCGGTGAGGTGGTGGGCCTGCTGGGCCCCAACGGCGCCGGCAAGACTACTGCCTTCTACATGATCGTCGGACTGGTGCCGGCCGACGGCGGTTCGATTTTGCTCGATGAACGCGATCTGACCGCGCTCAGCATCGATCAGCGCGCGCGCCTCGGAATCGGCTATCTGCCGCAGGAGGCCTCGGTTTTTCGCAAGCTCTCTGTCGCCGACAACGTCATGGCCATCCTGGAGCTGCGCGACGAGCTGGATCGCGCCGACCGTGAGCAGCGGCTCGAGGAGCTGTTATCCGAGCTGCGCATCGGCCACGTTCGCCACACCCGCGGCATGTCACTGTCCGGCGGCGAGCGGCGTAGGGTCGAGATCGCGCGCGCGTTGGCCGCCGAACCGCGATTCATACTGCTGGATGAGCCGTTTGCCGGCGTGGATCCCCTGTCGGTACTGGATATACAGCGCATCATCCGTGAGCTGGCGGCCCGAGGCATCGGCGTGCTGATCACCGACCATAACGTGCGCGAGACCCTCGGCGTGTGCGCGCGTGCGTACATAGTGGACCGGGGTGTGGTCATCGCATCGGGGTCCGCGGAGCAAGTCCTTGCCAACCCCCAAGTCCGTGAGGTGTACTTGGGCCAGTCATTCCGTCTGTGATTGTTTGGAGCGGACCTGTTAATCCTTATTGTTCATATGCTTAGCGTCGTACGTGGGGCGCTGTCCCGTGTCCGGAGCGCCGCTGTAGGCACGCTTTATGCTTAAGCCGTCGCTGCAACTGCGCCTGGGGCAGCAGCTGACGATGACCCCGCAGCTGCAACAAGCCATCCGGCTGCTGCAATTGCCGACCATCGAGCTGCAGGCGCACATACGCGAACTGCTCGAGTCCAACGTCATGCTCGAGCAGGATGACGATACCGAGAACGGCACCTACGAGCCCTTGTCGACCGCCGAAACCGCTCCCGAGACCGCCGCGCCGCCCGAGGAGACGCCGGTGGAAGTCGTGGATGACGGCTGGACCGATCGCTCCGTGGGACCGGCGGAAAATCCGTGGAGCGGCGGCGATGACGAGCGCCAGCAGGAGTTCGCCGACTCCACCGGCCAGTCGCTGCGCGATCATCTGCTCTGGCAGCTGGAGCTGGCACGCCTGGGCACACGCGAGCTCGCCATCGGCCGCGCCGTAATCGATGCCATCAACGACGACGGCTACCTGAGTGAGCCGCTCGATGTCATCGCCGCCAGCCTCAAACCGGAGCTGGATCCCGGCACCGACGAGGTCGAGCGCGTGCTGTGCATCGTGCAGCTGCTCGATCCGCCGGGCGTCGGCGCACGCTCGGTCAGCGAATGTCTGCAGCTGCAGCTCGAGCAGCTGGCCCCGGCCACCCCGGGCCTGGTGCTGGCAAAATCCATTGCACGCAACCACCTTGAGCTGCTGGCCGAGCGCGAGCTCACGGCGCTGCGGCGCGAATTGCGGGTCTCGGATGAGGACCTGGTTCTGGCCGTGGCGCTGGTGCGCGGCTGCCAGCCTCGGCCGGGTTCGGTGGTCAGCGGCAGCGCCGCAGAATACGTGGTGCCGGACGTGTTCGTGCGCCGTACCCCGCGCGGCTGGTCGGTCGAGATCAATGCGGCCACATTGCCGCGGGTACGGCTGAATCAGGGCTATGCCAGCCTGGTTGGACGCAGCAGCTCCCACGCCAGCATGCGCACACAGCTGCAAGAGGCGCGCTGGCTGCTCAAGAGCCTTGAAATCCGCAACGACACCCTGACCAAAGTGGCGCGCTCGATAGTCGAACGCCAGACCGAGTTTCTCGAGCACGGCGAGGAGCACATGCGACCGATGATTCTGCGCGATATCGCCGAAGCCATCGGCATGCACGAATCGACGGTCTCGCGCGTGACCTCGGGCAAGTACATGCACACGCCGCGCGGCGTATTCGAATTGCGCTATTTTTTTTCCAGTCAGGTCGAGGGCAACAATGGTTCGGGGACCTCCTCGACCGCCATTCGCGCCAAGATCCGCAAGCTTATCCGCGAGGAGGATTCCACCGCCCCAATGAGCGACAGCCGCATAGCCGAGATTCTCTCTGGCGAGGGTATCCCGGTGGCGCGCCGAACGGTCGCGAAATATCGCGAAACGATGGGTCTCGCCCCATCGAATGAACGCAGGCGAGTTAACGGTAAGTGACATTCCGCCGTCACACACTAAGGAGATGAGGCCATGCAACTGAGCGTCACCGGTCATCATGTCGAGATCACGGCAGCTCTGCGCAGTTACGTCGAGAAGAAATGCGACCGCATCGTGCGCCATTTCGATCACGTCATCGACACGCATTTCGTGCTGACGGTCGAGAAGCTGCTGCATAAAGCCGAGGCGACGCTGCGGGTGCGCGGGGAAACCATCCACGCGCTGGCCAGTGAGGGCGACATGTACGCTGCCATCGATGCCCTGGCCGACAAGCTTGAACGGCGAGTACGCAAACACAAGGAAAAGCTGACCGACCATCATGCCGAGGAAGCGCAAAAAAGCCCGCGCCTGTAGCGCCTGGCTGCCACTGACCGCACCGGCGCCGCGCTCCGGTGCCGGGGAGTATGCGTGCGCCTGATCTTCCTGAGCGGGCTGTCGGGTTCGGGCAAGAGCGTAGCCCTGCACATGCTCGAGGATCTGGATTTCTACTGCATAGACAATATTCCGGCGGCGCTGCTGCAGGCTTTCATCTCGCACACCGTACGCAGCCGTGCGCCGGTATACCAGCGCACCGCCGTCGGCATCGACGCCCGCAATCCGGACAGCGATATCGCCACCGTGCCGATGCTGCTCGATGAGCTCAAGCGCAGCGGCATACACTGCGAATTATTGTTTCTGGTCGCGAGCGATGATGAGCTGCTGCGCCGCTACGCCGAAACCCGCCGCAAACATCCGTTGAGCCGCCAGGGCGAGAGCCTGCACGATGCCATCGCCCTGGAGCGCACGCTGCTCGAGCCGGTGGTCAATGCCGCCGACCTGGTCATCGATACCTCGCGCATGGGCGTGCACGAGTTGCGCGAGCTGATCAATCGCCGTGTCGGCAAGCGGCCGCGCGACCGCATGTCGCTGCTGTTCGAATCATTCGGGTTCAAGCACGGCATACCGGGCGATGCCGATTTCGTGTTCGATGCCCGCTCGCTGCCCAACCCATATTGGGAGCCGAACCTGCGCGCGCTCACGGGCCGCGATGAGGCCGTGGTGCATTTTCTGGAGGCCCAGCCCGGCGTCGCGCGTTTCATCGAGGATGTCGGCAATTTCATCGAGGCGCGGATTCCGGAACATCAGGCGGCCAACCGCCGCTATCTGACCGTGGCTGTGGGTTGTACCGGCGGCCAGCATCGCTCGGTGTACATCGTTGAGCGTCTGGCCGCACGCATTGCCGCGCGCTGGCCGCAGGTGGCGTTGCGCCATTCGGCGCTGCCGGATGCGGCCAAGGCCATACGCGCGCCCGCCATGGCGCCCTGAGCTGGCCTTGGGCTTCAGCCGCCCGCACGCTTGGCGGCGAAGCCGCGGCGAATCAGCTCAGCCACCAGACGGTCGCGATGATCGCCTTGAATCTCGATCAGCCCCTGCTTGACCGTACCGCCGCTGCCGCAGTGGCGCTTGAGTTCAGCGGCCAGAGCCGCCAGTGCCGCTGTCGCCAGCGGCAGCCCGCTGATCACGGTAACGCCTTTGCCGGCGCGGCCCTGCGTCTGACGGCTCACGCGCGCCGCCGAAGCGGCGCGCAATGGCTGGCCGTGCGCGCTCTTGCAGGCGCACTGCGCAATCGGCCGTCGGCAGCCGGGACAGATGGCACCAACGCCGGTGCTATAAACGATGCTCACGGTGCGCAGGTCTCGCGGCGCGCTGGACTGTGCGACAAGTCGGGACTTATATACTTCACTGCCACAAGGGAATTGAATATATAAATCTCAATATTTTCATTCGCAAAAATTTCCGGCAATCTGATTGAGCTGCTGCAGGATGCCGCCATATGGACGCAAGGCATCTCTAACGCGCGTCGCCCTGCGCGAACTGCAACAGCGGCAGCATGGTCGTGGCCGAGAGCGGCGCGCCAGTCAGGAAATCGACGATGTCCTCGCGCCGCTGCATGGCATCCTTGTAGCCGAGCGCGATCAGCTCGATGGTAAAGCTCGATTCGAACATCAGGTAGCTGGCCAGCTGGGCGCCGGCCGAGCCGCGCGCACCCATGACGCGCAGCAGCGCGCGCAAGCCGCGCGGCAGGCTGCGGATGTGCTGGGTAGCGATGACGCGCAGATCCGCGCTCGGCGCGATCAGCAGTGTGGCCACCTTGTGCAGGCCCGGCACCGCGCTCGGAGCAATATCCACCACCTGATTGAGCCGCTGGACATGCTCAATATTGGCGTAGATCTGGTCCATGAACAGCGTATCGAGCATGTAGCCGAATAGCTGTCCGGGAGAAGGTGGCTGCAGCACGGTGCGCGGCCGGGCGTTGACTCCGGCGCCGAGCTCCGAGCGCACCCCGATGACCAGCAGGCGATCGGCGCCCAGGTGAATAGCCGGGCTGAGCGGCCAGAGCTGGCGCTGTGCTCCATCGCCGTAGTACTCATCGCCGAGCTTGACCGGCGGGAACAGGAACGGCACGGCCAGGCTCGCCATCAGATGATCGAGTGCCAGCGCCGTGCGCCGCCCGACGCGCTGCTGCCGCAGCCAGGGACAGACCGCGTCCGCGGCCTGGAAAAACGCCACCGACGAGGCCGAGTTGTAGCTCGTGGCGCACAGCGCCAGCGCACGCAGATGGCCGCCGTCGATGCTGCGCTTGAGATGGCGCCAATCGATACTGCGCGCGAGCAACCGGCGCAGTGGTGAGTAGTCGAACAGCGCCTGGGGCGGCGGCAGCAGCACCCCTCCGGACAGCAGCGACAGCAGCCAATGCATGCCCGAGCGCAGCATGCTCGGAGCATCGACCAGAAATACCTGCGGTACGTGAAAATTGGCCCACACGGCCTCAAGCGCCGCGACCGACCTCTGCCAGCGAAATGCTTCCGCCGCCAACACGGTTGCCGCCACGGCCCCGGCCGAAGTGCCGACGATGATGGGAAAGGGATTGGGCGAGTCCGGCAGCATGTGCGCGATCGCCTTGAGCACGCCCACCTGGTAGGCCGCGCGCGCGCCTCCCCCGGGCAATACCAGGCCGACCGTGGATCCGATCGCGGCGCGGCTGCTCTGGAGATGCTCGGCGGCCATACTGCCCAAGCATAGCGGGGTCAAGGGGTCGGCCGCGTGTACCGAAGTCTCGAAGCCGACAGCGCGCGCAGTGCTAAAGGCGGCTGATCACCCGCAGAATCTGCATGGAATTGGTGCCGCCGGAGACTCCGGAGAGCTCACCCTTGGTCAGAATCACCAGATCGTTGATGTCGACCACACCCAACTCGAGCAGGCGCTCGAAGATCGAGCTGTAAATCGCCGTGGTCTCGGTGCTGGTGATATCGAACGGCACCGCGTAGACGCCGCGATAGAGCGTGACGCGCCGGCGGGTAGCCTCATGACGCGTAAAGGCGTAGATCGGCATGTCGGATCGGATGCGCGACATCCACAGCGGTGTCATCCCCGACTCGGTCAGCGCGACGATCGCTCGCACGCGCATGTGATTGGCCGTATACATGACGGCCATCGAGATCGCCTCTTCGGTATTGCCGAATTCCTCCTCGGCGCGAACCATGACACGCATCGAGCCGAGCTGATATTTCTCGGCGCCGCGGATCACATCAGCCATCGCCTGCACGGCCTTCACCGGAAACTTGCCGGCCGCAGTCTCGGCCGAGAGCATCACCGCATCGGTGCCGTCGAGTACCGCATTGGCGACATCGCTGACTTCGGCGCGCGTCGGCATCGGACTTTGAATCATGGATTCCATCATCTGCGTAGCCGTGATGACCACGCGATTGCGCGCCAGCGACTGGCGAATGATGGTCTTCTGCAGACCGGTCAGCTCGGCATAGCCCATCTCCACGCCGAGATCTCCGCGCGCCACCATGACCGCATCGGTCACGGCCAGAATGCCCGAGAGATTGTCGAGCGCCTCATGGCGTTCGATCTTGGCCACGACGCGCGCCTCGCCGCGCCAGCGGCGCAGTTCCGACTGCGCCCGCCGGATGTCATCGCCGTCGCGGGCGAACGACACGGCCAGATAATCGATGCCCAGTTCGGCGGCCAGACGGATGTCCTCGAGGTCTTTCTCGGTCACCGCCGGGGCTGAGATGCCCCCGCCCTGACGGTTCACGCCCTTGCGATTGGAGAGCTCCCCGCCCGTGCGAACCACGGTCGAGATACGCGTGCCGGCCACCTTCTCGACCTCGAGCACGATCTGTCCGTCGTTGAGCAGCAGCGTGTCGCCGGCGTGCACGTCCGAAGGCAGTTCCTTGTAGGCACATCCGACCTCGGTGATGCTGCCCGCCTGCGAATCGAGCGCGGTGTCGAGCGCAAACGGCGCGCCTTCGAGCAATTGCACGGCGCCGTCGCGAAAGCTCTCGATGCGGATCTTGGGGCCGGCCAGATCGGCCAGCAGACCGATGTAGCGGCCGGCCTCACGGCCCGCGTTGCGCACCATCTCGACGCGCTTGCGCTGCGATTCGCGCGTGCCGTGCGAGAAATTGACGCGCGCGACATCGAGCCCGGCCTTGACCATGCCGGCCATGACCTCCGGGTTGTCGGTCGCCGGACCGAGGGTCGCCACAATCTTGGTTCTGCGCAGTGTATCCATCAGGCGGCTGCGGCCCGCAGTTCCAGTACGGCCACGGCCGGCAACGTTTTGCCTTCCACGAATTCAAGAAATGCGCCGCCGCCGGTGGAGATGTAAGAGATACCGTCCGCGACGCCGTATTTTTCAATCGCCGCCAGCGTGTCGCCGCCGCCCGCGAGAGAAAATGATTTGCTGCTGGCGATCGCGTTGGCGATTGCCTTGGTGCCCTCACCGAACTGATCGAATTCGAACACCCCGACCGGTCCATTCCAGATGATGGTGCCGGCGGCCTGCAGAATCGCACTGAACTGCTCGGCGGTATCCGGCCCGATATCGAGGATCAATTCGTCTTCGGCCACCTGCGCCACCGGCCGCACGTCGGCATGCGCGGTAGCGGCAAATTCGCGCGCCACCACCACGTCCACCGGCAACGGAATCTCGGCGCCGCGCGCGCGCGCGCGATCCATGAGCTTGCGCGCCATCTCGAGCATATCGCGCTCGCATAGCGACTTGCCCACCTTGATGCCCGTGGCTGCAAGGAATGTATTGGCGATACCGCCGCCGACGATGAGCTTATCGACTTTGTCCAGCATTGCCTCGAGCACCAACAGCTTGGTGGAAACCTTGGAGCCGGCGACGATGGCCACCAACGGGCGCGCTGGCTTGGCCAGCGCGCGTTCCAGGGCCTCAAGCTCGGCGACCAGCAGCGGACCGGCGCAGGCCAGTGGCGCGAATTTGGCCACGCCGTGCGTACTGGCCTCGGCCCGATGCGCGGTGCCAAAGGCGTCCATGACGAATACGTCGCACAGCGCGGCCATTTGCCGCGCGAGTGCATCATTGTCCTTTTTTTCACCCTTGTTAAAGCGCACGTTCTCGCACAGCACTACCGAACCGGCCGCGCATTCGACGCCGCCGAGCCAGTCCCTGCGCAGCGGCACCTGTTTGCCCAGCAGCTCGGTGAGTTTCACGGCCACCGGCGCCAGCGAGAATTGCGGGTCGAACTTGCCTTCCTCGGGGCGACCCAGATGCGACAACACGATCACGTGCGCCCCCTGCTGCTGGGCGGCGCGCAGCGTCGGCAGAGCGGCGCGGATGCGCGCATCGCTGCTGACCACGCCGTCTTTGACCGGCACATTCAGATCCTCGCGGATCAGTACCCGCTTGCCGGCCAGAGTCAGGTCGCTCATGCGTAGCACTTTCATGCGCTGCGCTCTTACGCGGCTCGCGACCAGGCGAGCGTGGTGTCGATCATGCGGTTGGAGAAACCCCACTCGTTGTCGTACCAGGCGCAGACCTTGACCATGGTGCCGCCGATGACCTTGGTCAGGGTCGCATCGTAGATGGAGGAATGCGGATTGTGATTGAAGTCGACCGACACCAGCTGATCGTCGGCATAGGCGAGTATGCCCTGCAGCGGACCGCGCTCGGCCGCCGACTTCAGCAGCGCGTTGAGCTCATCGACACTGGTCGCTCGCTTGGCCAGAAAGCTCAGGTCGACCAGCGATACGTTGATGGTCGGCACGCGGATCGCGAAGCCGTCGAGCTTGCCTTTGAGTTCGGGCAGCACCAGACCGACGGCCGCGGCGGCCCCGGTCTTGGCCGGAATCATCGACTGCGTAGCCGAGCGCGCACGGCGCAGATCGGTGTGGTAGACGTCGGTGAGCACCTGATCGTTGGTGTACGAATGTATCGTGGTCATGACGCCGGCGGTGATGCCGATGGCATCATTGATGACTTTGGCCACCGGCGCCAGACAATTGGTAGTGCAGGAGGCGTTGGAAATCACGCTCTGGCTGGACTTGAGCACGCCGTGGTTCACGCCGTAGACGATGGTGGCGTCGACATCGTCGCCGCCGGGCGCCGAAATCACCACCTTCTTTGCGCCGCCCTCGAGGTGCTTGCCGGCCTTGGCCTTGCTGGTGAAAAGGCCGGTGCATTCCAGCACCGTGTCGACCCCGAGACTGCCCCAAGGCAGCTTGGCTGGATCACGCTCCGAGAGCACCTTGATACGATCGCCGTTGACGATCAAGGCGTCGCCGTCGATCTTGACCTCGCCGCGAAACGGACCATGCACGGTGTCGTGGCGCGTCAGGTGCGCATTGATCTTCGCATCTCCCAGATCGTTGATGGCGACGATCTGCAATTGCCCGCGCTTGTCGCCTTCGTACAGCGCGCGCAATACATTGCGGCCGATACGGCCATAGCCGTTGATCCCCACTTTCAAAGTCATGGAAGCGTCCCTTTTATCGAAGCGAGTATCTCTTGCAGCACATGCTCGGCGGTGATTCCGAACTTCTGGTACAACTCGGGCGCTTTGCCCGAGGCGCCGTAGTGATCGATGCCGATCACGCGGCCGCCGAAGCCGACGTAGCGCCACCACAAGCCGGTGCTGCCGGCCTCGATGGCCACGCGTGCGCGCACCGCGGACGGCAGCACCGAGTCGCGATAGGCCGCATCCTGCGCATCGAAGCGCTCGGTACAGGGCATGGAGACCAGGCGCACGCGCTTGCCTTGCGCGGCAGCGGCTTTGACTCCATCGAACGCGATGGACACTTCCGAACCGGTGGCAATCACCACACACTCGGGCACGCCCGCGCAATCCGCGAGTACATAGCCGCCGCGCGCTATGGCCGCCAGCGCCGCCGGCGTACGCGGCAGCTGTGGCAGCGCCTGACGCGTGAATATCAGCGCGCTAGGCCCGGA
>Ga0302324_100003658_pt1 | contig 34620 bp, 30 predicted proteins | sample Palsa_T0_1_FD_201949 | JGI IMG/M metagenome (GOLD analysis project Ga0302324, IMG submission 201949) | Peat permafrost microbial communities from Stordalen Mire near Abisko, Sweden - Palsa_T0_1 | ecosystem: Environmental > Terrestrial > Soil > Palsa > Peat permafrost | place: Sweden: Abisko...
CTCGCGGATGCCGTGCACGGCATCCGACAGGTCCACCGTCGCCATGATCTCGGTGCGCTGCTGATAGACGACCTTTCTCTGATCGTTGGCGACGTCGTCAAACAGCAGCAGCTGCTTTCTGATGTCGAAGTTATGCGCCTCGACCTTTCGCTGCGCCTTTTCGATCTGCCGCGTCAGCATGCCGCTTTCGATGACTTCGCCCGCCTTCATGCCCGCCATCTGCAGCAGGCGCTTGGTGCGCACCGGGTCGCCGAATATGCGCATCAGATTGTCTTCCATCGACAGATAGAAGCGGCTCGAGCCCGGATCGCCCTGGCGGCCGGAACGGCCGCGCAGCTGGTTGTCGATGCGGCGCGACTCGTGGCGCTCGGTGCCGATGATGTGCAGTCCGCCGGCGGCGACCACGCGATCGTGGCGCAGCCGCCATTCCTCGCGCAGCCGCGCGCGGGTGGCATCGTCCATTTCCCCGAGAGCTGCCAATTCCGCCTCGAGATTGCCGCCCAGCACGATGTCGGTGCCGCGGCCGGCCATGTTGGTTGCGATCGTCACCGCGGCCGGGCGCCCGGCTTGAGCTACGATGTGCGCCTCGCGCTCGTGCTGCTTCGCGTTCAGCACTTCATGGCGGACGCCGTCTTTCTGCAGAAGGCCCGCGAGAAACTCGGAAGTTTCAATCGAGGTCGTGCCGACGAGCACCGGCTGCTCGCGTTTGACGCAGTCCTGGATGTCCTCGACGATGGCCTGGAACTTGTCTTTCTGCGTGAGGTAGACGAAGTCCGCGTTGTCGCGGCGCACCATCGGTTTGTGCGTCGGGATGACGACCACCTCGAGCCCGTAGATCTGCATGAATTCCGGCGCTTCGGTGTCGGCCGTGCCGGTCATGCCGGCCAGTTTCTTGTAGAGGCGGAAGTAATTCTGGAAGGTGATCGAGGCGACGGTCTGATTCTCCTCGCGCACTCGCACGCCCTCTTTGGCTTCCACCGACTGGTGCAGGCCATCCGACCAGCGCCGGCCCGGCATGGTACGCCCGGTGAACTCATCAACAATGATGACTTCGCCGTTTCTGACGATGTATTCCACGTCGCGCTTGTAAAGCGCGTGCGCGCGCAGCGCCGCATTCAGGTGATGCATCAGGCGGATATTGGCCGGGTCGTAGAGACTCTCGCCTTCGCGCAACAGGCCGCCCTCGGCCATGAGCGTCTCGACGTGCTCGTGACCTTCCTCGGTGATGTGAACCTGCTTCGTCTTCTCATCGACCGCGTAGTCTCCGGGCGCGGTTTCATTCGGCTGGCGCTTCAGGCGCGGCACGAGATCGTTGATTCGCAGGTAAAGCTCGGTGCTCTCCTCGGCGGGACCTGAAATGATGAGCGGCGTGCGCGCCTCGTCGATCAGGATCGAGTCCACTTCGTCGACGACGGCATAGGCAAGCCCGCGCTGCACGCGGTCCTCGAGCCGGTACGCAAGGTTATCGCGCAGATAATCGAAACCGAACTCGTTGTTCGTGCCGTAGGTGATGTCGCAGGCATAGGCGGCGCGCTTCTCCTCGGAGCTCTGCGCGTTCTTGATCACCCCGACGCTCATGCCGAGGAAACGGAATACCGGCCCCATCCATTCGGAGTCGCGCTGCGCCAAATACTCGTTCACGGTCACGATGTGCACGCCGTCCCCGGGCAGCGCGTTCAAGTACGCCGGCAGCGTGGCGACGAGAGTTTTGCCCTCGCCGGTGCGCATCTCGCCGATCTTGCCCTGGTGCAGCGCGATGCCGCCGACCAGCTGCATGTCGAAGTGGCGCATCTTGAGCGTGCGCTGCGCGGCCTCGCGCACCACGGCGAACGCTTCGGGCAGGAGGTCGTCCACGCGTTCGCCCTTCTTCAGGCGCTCGCGAAACTCGGCGGTTTTCCCCTGCAGCTCAGCATCGCCCAACGCCTGGACCCTGGGCTCGAAGGCGTTTGCCTCGCGAACCGGGCGGGTATAGGTGCGCAACAGACGGTCGTTGCGGCTGCCGAAGAGGCGCGTGAGAAGTTGCGGCACGGCTACAGGATTCCCGGAAAGACGAAAAAACGAACCCCGACAGGCGCTTACGTGATCAAGGCCAACGCACAGGGGTGCGCATTGTACGCAATAGACGCATCCGCGCCCAATTCGTTCTTCTACTTGGAGGTTTAAGCGGGAAGCTTCAAGTCGGCCGCGTCAGCGGCCGATGAAAGTCAGCGGATCGACCTGGCGGCCGTTACGCAGCACTTCGAAATGCACATGCGGCCCGGTCGAGCGGCCGGTCGAGCCCATGAGCGCGATCGGCTCGCCGCGCGTGACCGTGTCGCCGACGTTCACGAGGCTCTTCTCGTTGTGCGCGTAGCGCGTGCTGAAACCGTTGCCGTGGCTGATTTCGATGAGCTTACCGTAGCCTGCGCGCAGACCCGCCCAGGTAACAACGCCTGCGGCGACCGCGATGACTTCATCGCCCGCGCTGCCGGCGAAATCGACCCCCTTGTGGATCGCTTCCTCGCCGGTAAAAGGGTCCTGGCGCTCGCCGAAGTAGGAGGAAATAAATCCCTGATGCACGGGGCGGCCTTCGGGGTGGATTTCCTCATTCAGCTTGCGCGCAAGAATGATGTTCTCAAGCGCGCCCAGCTGGGTGTCGCGCAGATCCACCCGCCGCTCGGCCTGATCGAGCATCAAGGTGAGATCGGGAATCTGTGCATTGACGCCCTCGCCTTCGCTTTCCGGTCCGCCGGTGGAAGGCTCGGCATCGAAATTGAATTCGCGACGGTCGATTTTCGCCATGTCGGTGAGGCGCTTGCCGAGCGCATTCAAGCGCAGGATTTGCGCGTTGATCGCGCCCAGGCGCATCGCCATCGCATCGACCCGGTCCTGCAGCTCGGTGCGCAGCGCGCCGATCTCGCCCTTCTCCTGTGTGAATGCGCCGCTCAGTACGCCGGGTCTGGCAACATCGACGCCTTTGACGCTGTGTTCACCCAGCTGCATCCCTAAAACGAAGGCGGTGCCGAGGATCGCGAGCACCATGGATGCGAGCACCGCGAGGGTTGCGGGATGTTCGAGGTTGAACTGTCGCGCGCGCCCCCCACGGCCGGAAAACCAGATTAGATTCATGTGGCGGGCGTCTCAGGTTGCCCCGGGCGCACGCTACTTGAGCGTGACATGCCCGGCATGCCGTCAAAAGGCTTGCGCCCTGCTAAAAACCCCGCTGTCATAAGCTCTTCCGCATCGGCCCGGCGCCTGTGCCTCGCTACCGTACCGATGATTTTTGTTCCTGTTGAGGGCCAATATGCCCAATAAATTCAAGCGAAACAAGCGCGGCAAGACGCGATTGCGACGCACAAATCGCTCTGCTGATTCTGTCAAAGACCTTCTGGCGGGCAAGCACCCGGCCCTGGCGCGGCTTTCGGATCAGGCGGCCCGGCAAGGGGCTTGGCTTTCGTGGCTGGATGCGCACCTGCCAAACACGGCGCGCGCGCAGGTTTCAGGCGTCGTTGAGCGCCACGACACACTCGTCATATTCACCGCATCGGCCGCCTGGTCGGCCCGGGTGCGCTTCGCCGTGGCCGAGATCGAAACCGAGTTGCTGCGCGAACACCCGCGGATCACCGCGGTCGAGGTGCGGGTACTGCCAAGCCGCGGGAGTTGAGGCCTAAGCGGGGGGCAGGGCCGGGGTTTCGACGTAGGAAATCGGCGCATCCGCGGGGGACGCAAATTCGACTTCTTCCCAGGCCGAGCGGTCGGCGAGGAGTGCGCGCAGCAGTTTGTTGTTGAGCGCGTGGCCGGATTTGTAGCCGCTGAATTCCCCGATCAGGCTATGGCCCAGCAGGTACAGATCCCCGATCGCATCCAGGATCTTGTGCTTCACGAACTCATCCTCGTAGCGCAGCCCATCCTCGTTCAGCACGCGGAAGTCATCGAGCACGATCGAGTTGTCGAGGCTGCCGCCCAACGCGAGGCTCTGCGAGCGCAGAGTCTCGATGTCGCGCACGAAGCCGAATGTACGCGCGCGGCTCACTTCCTTCAGGAACGAAGTCGTCGAGAAATCCATCGACGCCTTCTGCGAGCGGCGCTTGAAGATCGGGTGATTGAACTCGATCTCGAAATTCACCTTGAAGCCATCGAAGGGATCGAACTGCGCCCACTTGTCGGCCTGTTCGACCCGAATGCGCTTGCGCACGCGCGTGAATTTCTTCGCCGCACGCTGTTCTTCGATGCCGGCGGACTGCAAGAGGAACACGAAGGGGCCGGCGCTGCCGTCCATGATCGGCACTTCCGGCGCGCTCACCTCGACGGTGAGATTATCGATCCCCAAGCCCGCGCAGGCGGAGAGCAGATGTTCGACGGTTGAGACGCGCACGTCGCCCTTCACGAGTGTCGTGCCGAGGGTCGTCTCGCCGACGTTCTCCGCGTGCGCGCGGATCTCGACGGGCTCGGGAAGATCAGTGCGCCGAAAAACGATGCCGGAATCCGGCGGCGCCGGACGCAGCGTCATCAGCACCTTCTTGCCGGTATGCAGACCCACGCCGGTTGCGCGTATGGAGTTCCTGAGGGTGCGTTGTCCAACCATAAGCGGTATTCGCCGGCATCTTTCAGTCGCGCATTCCGTGCCCGGGGTCGCGCAACACGCGACCCCGTTTTACGCCGGGCGGAGCCTTCGGCAACGGCCCCGTTAACCTATCACAGGCTAAAAACCGACTCCAACCATCCTCCGGATCAGTCCGCCTGCCGGCGCAGGAATGCCGGGATGTCCAGAAGATCCTCGGGCTCAGACTCGCCGCGCAAGCCGTCACCGACGGCACGTTGGCGCTGAACCGTGGGCTTATCCAGAGCAGCGTAGTCGTTGCTGGACAAAGGACCGCGGCGCACCACCCGCATGGGCTGTTCGCGCTGCCCGGACAGGCCGCGCGGGCTCGGCATCTCGCGGGGCATCTGATTGCGCACCGCAGCGGCCGGTCTTCCCAACCCGGTGGCTACGACCGTAACTCGCAGTTCGCTTGAAAGTTCCGGATCGATCACCGTACCCACCACGACGGTTGCATCTTCGGAGGCGAATTGCTTGACGATCTGGCCGACTTCCTGGAACTCACCGATCGACAGGTCCATGCCCGCCGTGACATTGACGAGAATGCCGTGAGCGCCGGCGAGATTGATGTCTTCCAGGAGCGGCGAGGAAACGGCCGCTTCCGCGGCAATCCGCGCACGGCCTTCGCCGCTCGCGGCGCCTGAGCCCATCATCGCCATGCCGGTCTCGGCCATCACGGTACGCACGTCGGCAAAGTCGACATTGATGAGTCCGGGCCGGGTGATGAGCTCGGCAATGCCCTGCACGGCGCCTTGCAGAACCTGGTTCGCCGACCTGAACGCATCGAGGAGGGTGGTATCCGGACCCAGCACGGTCAGGAGCTTCTGGTTCGGAATGGTGATCAGAGAATCGCAGAACTTGCCGAGCTCCGCGATGCCGTGGTCGGCGATCAGGGAGCGCTTGCCGCCCTCCATCTCGAAGGGCTTCGTCACGACGGCCACGGTCAGAATCCCGAGTTCCTTCGCGATCTGCGCTACGACCGGAGCGGCTCCTGTGCCGGTGCCGCCGCCCATGCCGGCGGTGATGAAGAGCATATCGCAGCCCTCCACCAGCTCGATGATGCGGTCGCGGTCTTCCATTGCCGCCTGCCGGCCGACTTCCGGATCGGCCCCCGCGCCTAGGCCCTTGGTGATGTTGCAGCCGATCTGCAGGGCCGTCTTCACCTTGGAGTGTTTGAGCGCCTGCGCATCGGTGTTGATGCACATGAAATCGACTCCGTCGATACCGCTCGCGACCATGTGGGTGACGGCATTGCCGCCGCCGCCGCCGACGCCGATGACTTTGATCACCGCGCTTTGGCTGTATGCGTCCATCAGTTCAAACATTGTTGTCGCTCCTATCAAAAAAGATTAGGTTGGTTGAAGCACTTCTTCGTCGCACTACTCGTCTGTCAGCTCAAAAGTTGCCCTGGAACCAGGAGCGCATGCGCTCGAACGCGCCGTGGGCGCTCGAGAGACCGCGGTTCTTTCTTCCAGGCAATACGTTGTCGCGGGCATAGAGCAGAAGCCCCATGGCCGTCGAATAAATCGGGTTGCGCACCACGTCCGAGAGCCCCTGCACCTGCTGGGGCATGCCAAGGCGGACCGGCACGTGAAAAACTTCCTCGGCGAGCTCAATCGCGCCTTCCATCTTGGCGCTGCCGCCGGTGAGCACGATGCCGGCGGCGATCAGTTCCTCAAAGCCGCTTCTCCTGAGCTCCTCGCGCACGAGCCCATAGAGTTCCTCGTAGCGCGGCTCGACGATCTCGGCGAGTGTCTGGCGCGCCAGGCGCCGCGCCGGGCGATCGCCGACGCTCGGCACTTCAATACTCTCGTCCGGATTCGCCAGCTGCGAGAGCGCGCAGGCATAGCGGATCTTGATGTCTTCGGCATACTGCGTCGGCGTGCGCATCGACACGGCGATGTCGTTCGTGACCTGGTCGCCGGCGATGGGAATCACCGCGGTGTGGCGGATTGCGCCGTTGAAGAACACCGCAAGGTCGGTCGTGCCGCCGCCGATGTCCACCAGACACACGCCCAGCTCCTTCTCATCCTCCGTCAGTACCGCAAAACTTGAGGCCAGCTGTTCGAGCACGACGTCCTCGACGATGAGCCCGCAGCGCTGAATGCACTTCTCGATGTTCTGCGCCGCGCTGTCCGCCCCGGTCACGATGTGCACCTTCGCCTCGAGGCGCACACCGGACATGCCGATCGGATCGCGAATCCCCTCCTGGCCGTCGATGATGAATTCCTGCGGCAGCACATGCAGAATTTTCTGGTCGGCGGGAATGGCGACCGCCTTCGCCGCCTCGATCACGTGCTCGACGTCGCTTTGGGTCGCCTCCTTATCGCGGATCGCCACCACGCCGTGGGAATTCAAGCTGCGCACGTGGCTGCCGGCGATGCCCGCGTAGACTGCGTGAATCTCGCACCCGGCCATCAACTCCGCCTCTTCGACCGCGCGCTGGATCGACTGCACGGTCGACTCAATATTGACGACCACGCCCTTCTTAAGGCCGCGCGACGGGTGCGAACCCAAGCCCAGCACCTCGATGGTGCCGTCGGGGCCGATCTCACCCACGAGCGCGACGACCTTGGAGGTGCCGATGTCGAGTCCGACGATGAGGCTGCGGTCGGATCGCTTAGGCATCCTTGCCTCCGTCATCGCCCGCGCGGCGCGCGCCGCCGCTGCGCCAGCCGATCGCAAAGCCGTTGCTGTAGCGCATGTCGACGTAGGCGATGTCGTTGGCGCGCTGCGCGATGAGTTTCACCGCGGTGAGCATGAATCGCTCGAAGCGCTCATCGACCTGGCGGCTGCCCAGGCGCACCGTGATGCCGTCGGCGAGATCAAGCTCCCAGGCGCCACGCTCATCGAGCCTGAGCGCCGTCAGATGTATGCCCGCTTCATCGAGGCGCCCGCGCGCGATGAGATAGCGCGCCGCGACGACTCCCTGGGTTCCCGTCGGACCCGAAAGGCGCGCAAGCTCCGGCGGAATATGCGTCGCGGCGATCGCGAACAGCTCACCGCGGGTATTAAGAAGGCCGCTCTCGCCCCAGCGGGCCGCGGCAACCTGCTCGACCACCGAGACACTCAAGCCGCGCGGCCAGGCGCGCTCGACACTCACCGTGTCGACCCAGGGCAGCGCTGCGACCGCGGTACGCACCGCATCAAGGTCGACCGACACGAGACCCGCGCCGCGCACCTCTTCTTTGACCGCGCGCTCGACATCGCCGGGCGAGACGCGCTGGAAGCGCCCGGAGATCTGCACCTTCTGGATCGGCTTGTCGAGCACGACAAACAGAGCGGCCGCCGCGCCGAGAATCGCAGCCAGGGTCCCCGCGGCGATTCCCCAGCGGCGCCAGTTGATCTCGGGCAGGCGAAAACTGCGCTCGTTCTGCTTTCTTCGATTCTTCGGTCGCTTCCAGAGGGGCATCGCGTTCTCTTTAGCTCGGCACGCGCGCGCAGCTCGTCTCGAGGATGCGCCAGACGAGCTCATCAAAATCGATGCCCGCGGCACGCGCGGCCATCGGCACGAGACTGTGATCGGTCATGCCCGGCACCGTGTTCAATTCCAGCAGCAGCGGCCGGCCGGTCTCATCCATCATGAAATCCACGCGCCCCCAGCCGCTCGCGCCGACCGCGCCGAAGGCAGCGAGCGCAAGATTCGCCAGATGCTCCTCGGCCATCGAGGACAGACCCGCGGGACACTGATAGCGCGTGTCGTTGCGAAAATACTTGGCCTCATAGTCGTAGAAGGTTCGCGGCGTCTCGATGCGGATGGAGGGCAGCGTCGCATCCTTCAGCACCGCGACCGTGTACTCCGCGCCCGCGATCCAGGTCTCGGCGAATACGCTGCGATCCAGTGCACGGGCGCTGGCGTAGGCGGCGGCCAGATCGGCCGCACGCTCAACCTTCGCCATGCCGACACTCGAGCCCTGCGATGCAGGCTTGACGATCATCGGCAGTCCCAGGCGCTCAAGCGCGGTATCGAAGTCCTGCGCGCCGTGCAGCACCACGTATTCGGCGGTCGCAACGCCGATGGACTGCGCGAGGCGCTTGGTGGCAAGCTTGTCCATCCCGAGCGCCGAGCCCATGACGCCGCTGCCGGTATAGGGCACGCCCAGATATTCAAGCGCGCCCTGCAAGGTGCCGTCCTCACCGCCGGGTCCATGCAGCGCGATCCAGACGCGATCAAATTTCTCCTCGATGAGGCTTGCGAGCGGCTTATCCTGCGGATCAAATGCCGTCGCGGCGACGCCGCGGCGCAGGAGTCCCGCGAGCACGGCGCGCCCGGTCAGCAGAGAAATCTCCCGCTCGCTTGAATCCCCGCCCATGAGGACGGCGACGCGGCCGAAATCGCGCGCCTGCCCCACGCTCATCACCGCCTGCGGGTCGTAGCGCAGATGCATCAGGCAGGCTCCCCCAAGATGCGCACTTCGGGTTTGAGCCGCACGCCGTGGACGCGCTCGACGGTGTCGCGCACGTGCTCGATCAGGCGCTCCACATCCGCCGCGGAGGCCGCGCCGTAGTTGACGATGAAGTTCGCATGCTTCTGCGACACCGCCGCATCGCCGATGCGAAAGCCTTTGAGGCCGGCGGACTCGATCAGCCGCGCGGCGTGATCGCCGGGCGGGTTCGTGAATACCGAGCCGCAGCTCCAGGCGCCGATCGGCTGGCTGTCGCGGCGGCGCGCGAGCAGCGCGCGCAGGTCCGCGTCGTTGGCGGCGGGCTTTTTTTCGAACGCCAGGCGCGCGGCCAAGAAACCTTCATCCTGCACGGGCGCGTTCACGTTGCGATAGCCGACCTTAAACTCCGAGGCGGCGCGCAGATGCTCGACGCCGCGCCGATCGATGGTCTGCACTTCGATGACGTGCTGCCAGATCTCCCCGCCGAAGGCGCCCGCGTTCATGGCGAGCGCACCGCCCAACGTGCCGGGAATGCCGGCCAGAAATTCGGCCGGACCCAACCCCCAGCGGACGCACTGCTTGGCGATGCGCGCGCAGGCGACGCCGGCCTCGACAAATATCACCGTCTGCGAGATTCGCTCCAGGCGCTCGAGCGCGCCGTAAGTTGCGATCACCACACCGGGCAGACCGCCGTCGCGCACCAGCACGTTGCTGCCGAGGCCAATCCAGTGCACGGGCACATCGCCCGGCAGGCTGCGCAAAAACGCCGCGAGATCATTGCGATCGCGCGGATTGAAAAACACCTCCGCCGGTCCCCCCACGTGCCAGGAGGTGTGCCGGCTCATGGCTTCGGCGCGTCTAACCCGGGGCATGAATTCTGGGGCTACTGCCATGATCACGACGACCTCCGGCGTGTGTTGGGAACGGGAGCCAAGCGGGCAAGCTGCAACGGCAGCGCATGCGAGACCGTATTGATGTTGCCGGCGCCCATCGTCAGGATGAGATCGTCCGCATGCAGAAGGTCGCGCAGCGCGGCGGCGAGCTCCTCGACCTTTTCGACGAACACCGGCTCGATCTGGCCGCGGCTTCTGACCGCACGGCAGATGGCGCGGCCGTCCGCGCCTGCGATCGGCGCTTCTCCTGCGGCATACACTTCAGTCACGAGGAGCGCATCGGCGCCGGTCAGCGCCCGCGCAAAATCGTCAATCAGGTCGCGCACGCGCGTGTAGCGGTGCGGCTGGAAAGCCAAGACCACGCGGCGATTGGGATAGGCCTGCCGCAGCGCCTCGAGGGTTGCGGTGATCTCAGTGGGATGATGGCCGTAGTCGTCAACAATCGTGACGGCGCCTGCGAGCGACTCGACGTCCGCGACGTGCTGCAGGCGCCGTTCCACACCCTGAAAGAGCGCAAGCGCGCGGCGGATCGCGGCCGGCTCGATGCCCAATTCAAGAGCCACCACGATTGCGGCGAGCGAGTTCAGCACATTGTGCGTGCCGGGCAGATTCACCGTGACGTCGAGGGAGGCGCTGCCGGCGCGCTCGACCGTGTAGTGCGTGACGGCGCCTTCGCGGCGCAGGTTGACCGCGCGAACGTCGGCGCCCGCCGCGAGCCCATAGGTCACGGTCGGTCGGCCGACCTGGCCCAAGATGCTGCGCACGTGCTCGTCATCGAAGCACAGCACTGCGAGCCCGTAGAAAGGCAGGTTGTGCAGGAAGCCGACGAAGCTCGTCTTCAAGCGCTCGAAATCCCCGCCATGCGCGGCCAGGTGATCGTTGTCAATATTGGTGATGATGGCGATCAGCGGCTGCAGGTGGGTGAAGGATGCATCGCTCTCATCCGCCTCGGCGACGAGATAGCGCCCGGCGCCCAGGCGCGCGTTGCTGCCGGCGCTTTTAAGGAGGCCGCCAATGACAAAGGTCGGATCCTCGCCGCCTTCGGCAAGGATGCTCGCGACCAGGCTCGTGGTGGTCGTCTTGCCGTGCGTGCCCGCGACCGCTATCGCGCGGCGAAAGCGCATCAGTTCGCCCAGCATTTCGGCGCGTGGCACGACCGGAATGCGCCGCTCGAGGGCGGCTGCGATTTCGCAGTTGTCGGCGGGGACCGCGCCCGATGCAACGATCACGTCGGCGCCCTCGATATTGGCGCTCGCATGACCGATCGCGATTTTCGCGCCCTGCTGCGTCAGCCGCTGCGTCACGGCGCTCGTCTTCAGATCCGAGCCCTGCACGTGGTAGCCGAGATTCATGAGCACTTCGGCGATGCCGCCCATGCCGCTGCCGCCGATGCCGACGAAGTGGATCGTGTTGATGCGCCGCATGCGATCGATTCGCGTATTCGTCATGCGGCGCGCCTCGCGAGCTGCACACACGACTGTGCGAGCTCCTCCGCGGCGCGCGGCCGCGCGAGCAGGCGCGCGCGTTCGGCCATCGCCAGAAGCTTGCCGCGCCCGGCGCACAGGCGCCGCAGCTCATCGGCGAGCTTCTCCACGGAAAGCTCGCGATCGGCGATCAGGACCGCGGCGCCCTCGCGGACCAGAAAGTCCGCGTTTGCACTCTGGTGATCATCGGTGGCCGCGGGGAACGGCACGAGAATGGCGCCGATCCCGGCGGCGGCGAGCTCCGAGACCGTCAGCGCCCCGGCGCGGCAGATGACAAGGTCCGCCCAGGCGTACGCGTTTGCCATGTCTTCAATGAAAGGCGTGACCGTGGCGCGGAGCTGCGCGTTGGCGTAGTTCTGCTGCGCGGCATCGAGCCAGCGCTCACCGGCCTGGTGGCGGATGTCAAATGCGAACGTGCCCGCCAGGCGCGCGAGCGCAAACGGCACGACCGTGTTCAGACGCGTGGCGCCCTGGCTGCCGCCCAACACGAGCACGCGGATCGCCCCGGCGCGTTGCGCAAAGCGCAGCTGCGGAGGCGCGATCGCCGAGATGTCGGCGCGCACCGGATTGCCGATCGTCCGCGCCGCGACCTCTGTGCCGAAGCTGCCAGGAAAAGCCTCGAGCACCTCGCGCGCGAGATGCGCAAGACAGCGGTTCGTGAAGCCGGCAATCGCATTCTGTTCGTGGATGAGAAGCGGCCGGCGCGTCAGCCACGCGGCGACACCGCCGGGGCCGGTGACGAAGCCGCCAAGCCCCACGACCACGACCGGACGGTGCCGGCGCATCACCGCCAAGGCCTGCCATAAGGCCAGCGCGAGCCTGAAGGGTGCGGCGAGCAGGGTGAACGCGCCTTTGCCGCGCAAGCCGCCAATCGAGAGCCACTCGATCGGGATCTGTTCGGCGGGAACGATGCGCGCCTCAAGTCCGCGGCGCGTGCCGAGCCACACGACCTCGAAGGAGTGCTCACGCAGGAGACGCGCGAGTGCCAGCGCCGGAAAAACGTGACCGCCGGTACCACCGGCCATGATGAGCACGGGCCGCTCGCTCATGAGTCGCGCTCCTGATCGGTACGCGAACGCACGGTCGCCGAGCCGCGCGTCTCGTAGGTCGCCTCGTGATAGACGCGCAGCACGAGACCGACCCAGGCCATCGACACGATGAGGCTCGAGCGTCCATAGCTCATGAGCGGCAGCGTGAGTCCCTTGGTCGGCAGTACGCCCATGTTCACGCCGATATTGATGAACGCCTGAATCCCGAGCCACAGCCCGAAGCCCGCCGCAAGGTAGGCCGCAAATTTGAGTCCCGCTTCGGCGGCGAGCCGCGCGATGAAAAAACTCCGCCAGATGAGACCGAGAAAAAGCGCAAGCGTCAGCGCAACTCCCGCAAGTCCCAGCTCCTCGGCCAGTACCGCGAACAGGAAATCCGTGTGCGCCTCGGGCAGATAGAAGAGCTTCTGCACGCTCGCGCCGAGGCCAACGCCAAACCATTCGCCACGGCCGATGGCGATCAGGGACTGCGTCAGCTGAAAGCCGCCGTTGTACGGATCCGCCCACGGATCAAGGAACGTCGTCAGGCGTCGCACGCGGTAACTGGAGCTCATCGCAAGCGTTGCAAAGGCCGCCGCTGCCAGCAGCATCATGCCGAGCACGTAGCGCAGGCGCGCACCGGCGAGAAACAAGAGCGCAAAGCCGGACGCGAACAGCACCGTCGCCGCCCCAAAATCAGGCTCCGCCAGCAACAGCGCGCCGATGCAGGTGAGAAGGCCCAGGGGTCGCGCGAGTCCCTTGAATGTCGAGCGCAGCTCCGCCTCGCGGCGGACCGCGTAGCTTGCGATGTAAATGAGCACGATGACTCGAGCCAGCTCCGAGACCTGAAAGTTCGCGCCCGCGATGCGCAGCCAGCGCCGGCTGCCGTTCACCGAGTGGCCGAGCCCCGGCACGAGGACGATCACGAGCAGCGCCGTTGCGAATATCAACAGCGGCATCGAGGCGCGCTCGAGCTGTTCCGTGCGCAGGCAGAAGACGAGCGCCGCGAACGCGGCGCCGATCAGCGTCAGGATGAGCTGGCGTTCAAGATAGATGAACGGCTCGCCGCTGCTTTGGCTCGCGATCGAGATCGACGCCGAGGTCACCATCACGAGCCCGAGCAGCACGATTCCGAGCACGAGCGACAGCATCACCGGGTCGATGCGGATGCCGCCGCCGCGCGAGTTGGCGCGCGCAAACGTGAGCGCCGTGCCTGCGGTCGTGGCCGTCATGCCGCGAGCTCCTTCACGGCCTGCATGAACACCCGGCCGCGATGCGCGTAGTCGGTGAACATATCCAGACTTGCGCAAGCGGGCGAGAGCAGCACCGCATCGCCGGGGCGCGCTGCGCGCGCGGCCGCGCGTACCGCCTCTTCCAGGCTTGGCGAGCGCTCGACCTCGCATACCCCGGCGAGCACCGCCGCGATCGAGTCCGCCGCGCGGCCGATGAGCACCGCGTGGCGCAGCTTGCCGCGCAGGGCTTGGATGGGTGAGAAGTCCTGATTCTTACCGTCACCGCCTGCGATCAGCACGACCGGCGCCGCCGTGCCCAGAACTGCGGCCAGGGTTGCGCCGACATTCGTGCCCTTCGAGTCGTTGATGTAGCTCACGCCGCCCACATCCGCGACCCACTGCGAGCGGTGCGGCAGGCCTGCAAAGCTGCGCAGTTCAGCGAGCATCACGGCGAGCGGCAGTTCGAGCGCCTCGCCCAGGGCGAGCGCAGCGAGTGCGTTGGCGGCGTTGTGCGCGCCGCCCAACTTCATCTCGGAGACGGCAATGAGCGGCTCGCCGCGCCGCGTCAGCCACCAGTTTGGCTTCGGCGTCAGGGCGTAGTCCGCGCCGATCGTGGCGCGCAACGAGAAGCTCAACGTGCGCTGCCCGGCTCGCGGCATCCGCACGACGAGCGGATCATCAAGGTTGATGACCGCGGTATCGCAGCGGGCGAAGATGCGCGCCTTGGTTGCCGCGTAGGTCTCGAGGGATGCATAGCGGTCGAGGTGATCGGCGCTGACGTTGAGCACCGTCGCCGCCACGAGGTCGAGCGAGTGCGTCGTCTCCAGCTGAAAGCTCGAAAGCTCCAATACATAGAGTTCGGCGGCCGCGACTGCGGCTCCCGCCGCAGCGTCCGTGCGCGCCTGCGCGACGTTCGGATCATCGGCGTCGAGAAGATCAAGCGCCGGCTCGCCGAGATTGCCGCCGACCCTCACCTGCACCCCGGCCCGCTCGGCCATGCGCCCCACGAGCGTCGTCACCGTGCTCTTGCCGTTGGTGCCGGTGATGCCCACGACCGGCGCATCCGCCGCGCGCGCGAAGAGCTCGATATCGCCCACGATCTCAAGGCCGCGGCGCCGCGCTTCGGCGAAGAACGGCTCGGCAAGGGAAACCCCGGGGGATGCAACCACGCACATCGCATTGTCAAGGAGCTGCGGATCAAGGCCGCCCAGGCGCACTTCAATGCCGGCATCAAGTTCGCGCAGGCGCGCCAGCTGCGGCGGATCGGCACGCGTGTCGGTGACCGCGACTTTCCAGCCGCGCTTGTGCAAATAGCGCGCGCAGGAATATCCGGTGCGGCCGAGTCCCGCAATTACCGCAGTGGAGGCTTTGTTCGCAGGCGTCGTCATCGCAGTTTGAGCGTCGCAAGCCCGGCCAGGACCAGGAACAGCGAGATGATCCAGAAACGCACGATGACCTTCGGCTCCGCCCAGCCCTTCAATTCAAAGTGATGATGAATCGGCGCCATGCGGAAGATGCGCTTGCCGCGTATTTTGTAGGACGCCACCTGCAAGATCACCGAGGCGGTCTCGAGCACAAAAATTCCGCCCATCACGAGCACGACGAGCTCCTGACGCACGATGACCGCGAGCACTCCGATCGCAGCGCCGATCGCAAGCGCGCCGACGTCGCCCATGAAGACCTGCGCGGGATAGGCGTTGAACCACAGAAAGCCGAGACCGGATCCTGCGAGCGCCGCGCAGAAAATGAGCAGCTCGCCGGCACGCGGTATCGCCGGAATCGCCAGGTAATTCGCGAATACCGCGTTGCCGCTCGCATAGGCGAATACGCCCAGGGCTGCGGCGACCAGCGCCGCGGGCATGATGGCAAGGCCGTCGAGGCCGTCGGTGAGATTCACCGCATTGCTCATGCCGACGATCATGAGGTAGGCGATCGCGATGAAAGTCGCAGCACCCAGGGGCTCGGCAAAGGTCTTGAAGAACGGCAGAAACAAAGTGGTCTCGGCCGGGGTCGCTGCCGAAAAGTACAGCGTGGCTGCGGTGCACAGGCCCGCCAACGACTGCCAGAAATATTTCCAGCGCGGCTTCAGCCCCTTGGAGTTGCCGACGACGAGCTTCAAATAGTCATCGTAGAGACCGATGAGGCCAAAGGCGAAGGTCACGGCGAGCACGGTCCAGACGAAGCGGTTGGACAGGTCGGCCCACAGGAGTGTGCTCACGAGCGTCGCCGTCAGGATGAGCGCGCCGCCCATCGTCGGCGTGCCGGCCTTCGGCAGGTGCGACTTGGGTCCGTCGTCACGCACCACCTGTCCGATCTGATTGCGCGACAGACGCGCGATCATGCTGGGACCGACGAGGAGCGAGATCGCAAGCGCCGAGGTCGTCGCAAGAATGGCGCGCAGTGTGAGGTAGGAGAAGACGTGAAACGCCGACTTCACGAGCGCCAGATGTTGGGTCAATGCATACAGCATGGTTCGCCTACTGCGCGCCTTGCCCGGCAGGCGGCGCGATGAGCGCGGCCACCACACGCTCCAGACGGTTGACGCGCGAGCCTTTGACAAGCATGCGCACGCCCGGGTCCGCATTGGCGATGAGCGCCGCGGCGAGCGCCTGCGGATCGGCAAACCACTGGCCGCCGGCGCCGAAGCTTTCGACGCTGTCCACCGTCAGGGCACCGGTTGCGTACAGACGCTCGATGCCCTGTGCGCGCGCGAAGGCGCCGACCTCCGCGTGGCTCGCCTGCGCGAAGTCACCCAGTTCCGCCATGTCGCCCAAAACGAGCCACTTGCGGCCGTCGAGCTGCGCCAGCACCTCGATCCCGGCGCGCACTGAACTGGGGTTCGCGTTGTAAGAGTCATCGATGAGCCAGGCGCCGCCCGCGGTGCGTTTGAATTGCAGCCGACCGGGGACCGCGCGCACCCGCGCGAGGCCTGCACTGATGTGCTCAAGCGTCGCCCCCGCGGCGGCGGCGGCGGCCGCGGCGGCAAGCGCATTCATGACGTTGTGCCGACCTGCGAGTTTGAGCAGCAGCGGCACGCGCCCGAGGGGGCATACCAGCGTGAAGTGTGTATTGAACCCCTCATCGTCGACATCAAAGTGCACATCAAGCGCATGCCAGCTGGCGCGCGGCGACATGCCGAAGCTCGACACCTGCGCGCGCGTAAGACCGCGCCAAAGCGAATCGTAGGGATCGTCCGCATTGATCACGGCCGTGCCGGTTGCGGGCAAGCCCTCGATCACCTCGCCCTCGGCGCGCGCCGCGCCCTCCAGACTGCCAAAGCCCTCCAGATGCTCGGCGCCCGCGTTGGTGATGAGCCCGATGCTGGGCGTGGCGAGCTCAACGAGTCCTGCGACATCACCGCTCTGATTGGCGCCCATCTCGATCACCGCGAAACGATGCTCGGGCGCGAGTCGCAGCAGCGTGAGCGGCACGCCGATGTGATTGTTGAGATTGCCGCGCGTGGCAAGACAGGGACCCGCTTCGCCCAGGATCGCCGCCAGCATCTCCTTGGTGCTGGTTTTGCCGTTGCTGCCCGCAACGGCGATCACCGGAATATCGAAGCGGCCGCGCCAATGCTGGGCAGCGCGCGCGAGCGCCGCCTGGCTGTCGGCCACGATCACCTGCGCAAGCGGCGTCGCCTGCGGCGCATCGACCACGGCGCCGGCGGCGCCGGCCGCGTGCGCGGCAGCGACGAAGTCATTGCCGTTGAAATTAGGGCCGCGCAGCGCGACGAATAATTCGCCTGCGCTCAACGTGCGCGTATCGGTCACCACGCCGACGTAGTGCCGATCGGCGCCCTGCAGGCGCCCCCCGCAGGCCTGGGCAAAATTTGACAGCGTCTGAATCATGCGCGCGCGGCGAAGTAGTCACGCACCACGGACTGATCCAGAAACGCGCGGCGTTCGCTGCCGTAGATCTGGTAGTCCTCATGACCCTTGCCCGCGATCAGCACCAGATCAGTGGCCGCCGCACGCGCAAGCGTCGTGCGGATGGCGCGCCCACGATCATGCTCCACCGTGAACGGCGCACCGCGCGCAATCCCCGCGCGGATATCATTGATGATCGCCTGTGGATCCTCGCTGCGCGGGTTGTCGTCCGTCAGTACGACCTCATCGGCGAGGCGCGCGGCGATCTCGCCCATGAGAGGCCGCTTGCCCGGATCGCGATCTCCGCCGCAGCCAAATACGACCCACAAGCGCCCGCGGCAGTGGGCGCGCGCGGCCCGCAGCGCCTGTTCGAGCGCGTCGGGCGTATGTGCGTAGTCGACGAGGGCCAGCGGCCCGCTGCCCAGCAACTCCATGCGCCCGGGAGGCGCCGTGGAGCGCGCGAGGGCGGCGGCGGCGGATGACAGCGTCACGCCCCAGCTCAAAAGCACCGCGAGGACCGTCAGCGTGTTGTCGACATTGAAGTCGCCCAGGAGCGGTACGTTGAGCCGGCAGGGACCCCAGCTCGACTCAACGCCAATCGCGAGCCCTTGGGGCCGCGCCTGCACGGAGGATGCGCGCACGAAAGAGGCACCGGGGAGAATTGCGTGCGTGTGTGCAATTCGGGTCGTTACGACGAGGCGTGCGTTGGAAGGCTGTGCGGCGAGCTCCCTCCCCCAGGCATCGTCAATATTGATGACGCGCACGGCGAGCGCAGGCCAGGCGAACAGTTGCGCCTTGGCCGCCGCGTAGCGCTCCATCGTGCGGTGATAATCCAGATGATCGCGCGTGAGTTGCGTGAAAACCGCGGTGTGAAAGCGCACCGCAGCGACGCGTCCCTGGTCAAGCGCGTGCGAGGAGACTTCCATCGCGACGCATTCGGCGCCGAGGGCGCGCAATTGCGCGAGTTGACGCTGCACGTTCACCGCATCGGCGGTGGTGAGATTTGAGGTTGCAAGCGCCTTTGGCAGCCCGTAGCCGAGCGTACCCATGTACGCCGCGTTCCTGCCACACAGCTCAAGCGCCTGCGTCAGAAGATAGGCGCAGGTTGTCTTGCCGTTCGTGCCCGTGATACCCGCGACGGTCAGGGCCTGCGAGGGCGCATCGAAGAAACGCTCGGCGATGATCGCCGCGACGCGGCTTAAGTGCGGCACCGCGCGCACAAAGATTCCGGCGGGCAAGGAAGGCGCCGCAGCGTCATCATCGGCCCGCTCATAGAGCACGGCGCGCGCACCGTGCGCGACGGCTTCTCGGGCGAAGGAAAGGCCATGGTGGGCGCGGCCGCGGCAGGCGAGGAAGAGACAGCCCGGGGAGGCGCTGCGGCTGTCGAGCGTGACGTCGCTCACCGTGATCGGTGCGGGCACTTCGAGGAACCCTGCGGTGAGATCAGCCAGTCGACGCTCGCGGAGCATCATCTTGCCGCCGTGCGAACGTTGTCGACGGGGGCTGCGCCCTCGGTCTCGGGGGAGACACGCACCGGCTGGTCCGGCGCGACGGCGAGCAGACGCAGCGCGTTGCCGACGACCGCGGAAAACACCGGCGCGGCAACATCGCCACCCATGTACTGGCCGGCGCTCGGCTCATCGATGACGACCACCGCGGCGAGTCGCGGATTGCTCGACGGCGCAACGCCGCCAAACACCGCCATGTAGCGGTCCGTCGAATAGCCGCCGGCAGTCGCCTTCCAGGCGGTGCCGGTTTTGCCGGACACCCGATAGCCGGGGATGGCCGCGCGCTTGCCGGTGCCCTCGGCAGCAACGACGGACTCGAGCATGTTGACGAGTTCGCGGCACAGGCGCGGATCGAGCACGCGCTCGCCGACGGGAGGCGTGTCAACGCGCAGGAACGAGACCGGACGGTTGACGCCCAGCGCCCCGAGTGTCGCGTAGGCATGCGCGAGCTGCAGCGGTGTGACCGACAGGCCGTAGCCATGTGACATGGTCGCGATGCTGATGGGCCGCCAATGCGCATAGTCGCTGAGAAGCCCTGCGGATTCTCCAGGGTAGCCGCTGGTGGTGACCTGGCCAAAGCCGAGCGCCGTCAACGTCTTCCAGATGAGCTGCGGCTCGAGCGACAGCGCCAGGCGCGCCATGCCGACGTTCGAGCTCTTGGCGAGGACGGTCGCAAGATTGATGACGCCGAGACTGCCGTGCTCATCTTCAATCGTCTTCACGCCGACCTTGAAAAATCCCGGGGCGGTGTCGATGACGCTGTTTTCGTCGTATTTTCCGGAGACCAGGCCGGCGGCGACGAAGAATGGCTTGATGCTCGAGCCGGGCTCAAATATGTCGGTCGCGGCGCGGTTCCTGTAGGTCGCCGCGACAATCTGGTCGCGGTCATTCGGGTTGTAGGTCGGCTGATTCACCATCGCCAGCACTTCGCCCGTTGCGATGTCGAGCACCACAACCGAGCCTGCGCGCGCGCGCTGCTGGCGAATCGCGGCCTTCAGCTCCCGATAGGCGAGATACTGAATGCGCAGGTCAATGGAGAGCACCAGATCCCGCCCGGGACGCGCGCTTCTGATGCTGTCGACGTCCTGCACCACGCGGCCATAGCGATCCTGAATGACGCGCTTGGCGCCGTCTTCGCCCGCGAGCCACTGATCGAAGGCGAGCTCCAGGCCCTCCTGGCCCGCATCATCGACGTTGGTAAAGCCGAGAATGTGCCCGGCCACCTCGCCTGCCGGGAAATAGCGCCGGTACTCGCGTGTCAAATAGACACCCGGAATGTCGAGCGCGCGGATCTTCTGCGCTTCGGCCGGCTGCAGATGGCGCGCCAGATAGAGAAACTCGCGGTCGAGATTGCTCGTGACACGGCGTGTGAGCTCCTGCCGATCAAGGTTCAACGCAGCGGCGAGCCGCGGAATCTGATCGGTCGCAAGCGCAAGCTCGCGCGGATTGGTCCACACCGAATCCACCGGCGTGCTGACCGCGAGCGGTTCGCCGTAGCGGTCGATGATCGTGCCGCGATGCGCGGCAATATCCGCCACGCGCAGGAAGCGCGCATTGCCTTGGCTCGCGAGAAAGCTGTGATCGAGCAGCGCCAGATCCACGGCACGCCAGCCAAGCGCAAGCGCCCCGATCCCCAAAAGGCCAAGCAGCACGTAGGAGCGCCAGCGAAACGACACCGCGAGCGTCTGGCGGGCATCGTAAGTGCTCATGGCGCGATGACCTCGATCTGCTGCGGCGGCGGCGTCGCCATGCGCAGCTTGGTGCTCGCAACCCGTTCGACGAAGGCGTGGGTGGACCAGGCACTCTGCTCAAGCTGCAGCTGCCCCCACTCCACATCGAGATTGTCACGCCGCGCGTTCAGCCGTTCGAGCTGCACAAAAAGCTCGCGCGCGTGATGCTTGCAGTAGATCGCACCGGCCGCGCTTGCGAGCACGCCCACCCAGAGCGTCGGCACGATGAAAAAGAGAAAGCGGCGGGAAGTGAGCCTCATAAGCGCACCTGCCATCAGGCGAGTTTTTCCGCCGCGCGCAACAAGGCGCTGCGTGCGCGCGGGTTGCTCGCAACTTCGGCCGCACCGGGACGCAGCTTGCGGCCGATGATCTTCAGGCGCGGCTCGGCATTCGCAGGCACGACCGGCAGCTGCGCGAGCGCCGGATCCACCGTCGATTCGCGCTGCATGAAGCGCTTCACGAGACGGTCCTCGAGGGAATGGAAGCTTACGACCACGAGGCGTCCGCCCGGTGCGAGCACCTGCAGGGCCGCAGCCAATGCCCGCTCGAGCGCGCCCAGCTCGTCGTTGATGAAGATGCGCAGCGCCTGGAAAGTACGGGTCGCGGGATGTTTCCCAGGCTCGCGCGTGCGCACCGCGCGCGCTACCAGCGCCGCCAATTCACCGGTGCGCTCGATCGGCCGCTCGCGGCGCGCGGCCACGATCGCGTTCGCGACCCGCCGCGCGAAGCGCTCCTCCCCGAGATCGCCGATCACCTCGCGAATCTCGTCGACGCTCGCCCGAGCGAGCCAGCCAGAGACGGGTTCACCATGCGTCGTGTCCATGCGCATATCGAGCGGACCGTCGGCACGGAAACTGAAACCGCGGGAAGCGTCATCAAGCTGCGGCGAGGACACGCCGAGATCGAGGAGCACACCACGGCACGCGCGGCCGTCACCGTATGCCGGCACGAGCGACCCAAGCTCGGCAAACGACGCGTGGACGAGCGCAAGCCGCATTTCGTCGGCAAAACGTGCGCGTCCAGCCTGAATGGCTTGCGGATCCTGGTCGATCGCGAGCACGCGACCCTCTCGACCCACGGCCTCGAGTAAACGTGCCGTGTGCCCCCCGCGCCCGAATGTCGCATCGACATAATATCCACCCACTTCGACGGCTAACGCCGCTAGGGCTTCCTCGACAAGCACCGCTGTGTGCGCGCTTGTCATCGGCCGCGCCTAACGCTTCCCGGGGCCTCGCATAAACGCCGACCCCAAACGAATAGCGGCACGAAGCGCCCCTCAGCTGCGCTTCGGCCGCCGTTGTACATGTCAGATCCCGAGCGCTGCTTACAGCGACAGCGAATCGAGCTCTGAGGGCAGATCGGTCGCGGCCTCCTCGCTTGCAAGCCAGAAATCGCGCCGGGTAATCCAGCGCGTCTCATCCCATAGCTCGAAGCGATTGCCTTGACCGATCAGCATCGCGTGCCGCTCAAGGCCTGCGAATTCGCGCAGTTCCGCCGGCAGCAGGAGCCTGCCGTGCCCATCGAGCGCAAGGTCGGTCGCATGGCCTACCATGAGGCGCTGCAGCCTGCGCGATTGCGCATGCAGGCTCGGCAGGCTCATGAGTTTGCGTTCGATTTGCTCCCAGTCAGGCAGGGGGTACAGGAGCAGGCATTGATCGCGATCGACCGTCACTACGAGCTGCCCTTGCGCCCGCTCGGCGATCTGTTCTCGATACCGGTTGGGAATGACCATCCGGCCCTTGTCGTCCAAGGTGATCTTTGCTGCACCGCGAAACATGGCATTGAGCGCTCAATCGGCCCATTCCCCCCCACTTCTACCCACTTCGCGCCACTATAGAAATTACATGCACGCTATGTCAATCAGCAAAAGTGAGAAATCCGTCGCAGTCCCAACAGCTTATGTTTATTTAAACAGGCATCGCCGGGCGCGCCGTGTTTGAGATTCGCTTGGGTGCGTGACAGAAAAGGAGCCGGCCTGTAAGCCGGGTTCTGTCTAGGGCAGCCATTCCTCTGCGACTCACGTCGCCGTGAGCCTCTAGCGGCCTACCCGGAAGCGCGTGCGGAATGACGCTGCGGCCCTTGTTTCCAAGGACCGCTGCTTCCCTATTTGGCCTTGCATCAGGTGGGGTTTGCCGTGCCGTCGCGTGTTACCACTGACGCGGTGCGCTCTTACCGCACCATTTCACCCTTACCGGCGCTGTTGCCAGCGCTTAGGCGGTATCTTTCTGTTGCACTTTCCGTGGGCTCGCGCCCCCCAGGCGTTACCTGGCACCACATCCGACGAAGCCCGGACTTTCCTCCACGTTTCACCAAGAAACGCAGCGGCTGCCCGGCCGGCTCCAGAAGTTGAACTTATCACGCCTCAGCGTCACCCGCTTCTTCATGCGCGTGTTGCATGGCGAGCGCATAGGCTTCGCTCCTGCGCGCACCGGTGAGCTGAGCGGCAAGCGCCGCGGCCTTGCCCGGTGGCAATTCTTTGAGGAGCAGCGCCACCGTGCGCTGCAACAGCGCCGGATCGACACTCAATGTTGATGGTGGTGCGCCGGCGATGACGATCGTGATCTCGCCGCGCTGAAAGTTCGGCGCCGCGAGCGCCTGGCGGGCGAGCTCCCCCAAGGTGCCGCGGTAGATCGTCTCGTGCAGTTTGGTGAGTTCGCGCGCAACGACAGCCGGGCGCTCGGCACCGAAGGCGCTCGCAAGATCCGCCAGGGACTCGGCGATACGATGCGGGGCTTCGAACAAGACGAGCGTACGCGGTTCGCTCGCAAGCGCGCCCAAGATCGTGCGGCGCTCGCGCGGGCGCGCCGGCAAAAACCCTTCGAAGCAAAAGCGCGCCGTCGGCAAGCCCGCGACCGTGAGCGCGGCCGTAATAGCCGACGCTCCGGGGATTGCGCGCACCTCAAATCCCCGCGCGATGGCTGCCTGCACGAGCTCCAGCCCCGGATCGGATAAGAGCGGCGTCCCGGCATCGCTCACGAGCGCAACGACGCACCCCGCTTCGAGCTTCTCGATGATCTCCGGCACGCGCCGGGTTTCGTTGTGTGCGTGCAGCGACATGAGCGGCCTTGCGACGCCGATCGAGCGCAGAAGCGTGAGCGTATGGCGCGTATCCTCCGCCGCGATGAGATCGGCCTCGGCCAATGATTGCCGTGCGCGTGCGCCCAGATCGTCCAAGTTTCCGATCGGCGTCGCAATCACGTCGAGCCGCCCCGCAGGCTTCTTCACTATACTTCCTCACGCGGCATCACCCGGAGCGGCCGCTCGAACCGGCATCCTGCCCACGCACGCAAGGTCGCACAACTCATGATTGAAACTCGGTGTGTTCGGCGTTGGAGTGCGGCGCTCGCGCCGCTTCTCATCCTGGCGGGATGCTCCGTGCTCGGCACGCCCGAGGAGAAGCCCGTCCCGCAAAGCGCACCGGTACCACAGAGCGCGCCTCAACCCGCGCCTCCGCCGGCGCCTGCGCAACCCGCACCGCTTACCCAGGCACCGCCGCCGCCGCCCGCAGCGGCGCTCGCCGGCGAAGTGGCCCTCCTCATGCCGACCTCCGGACGCCTGGCAAGCGCCGGTAATTCCGTGCTCGACGGGTTCATCACGGCGTATTACCAGACCCCGGCCGCTGCGCGCCTGCAGATTCGTATCTACGACAGCGCGGCGCTGGGCGCGGCCGCCGCGGTCGCCCAGGCCACGCGCGACGGCGCGCAGCTCATCGTCGGGCCGCTCAGCCGCGAGGAAGTGACGGCCGCGGCGTCCTTAGTCGGTGTGCGCGCGCCGATTCTCGCCCTTAACTTCCTGCCCGCCGACCATCCGGTACCGCAGGCGTTCTATCAGTTCGCGCTCTCGCCCGAGGATGAAGCCCGTCAAGCCGCGCGCCGCGTCCTGGCGGACGGCCATCACAACGGAGTTGCCCTCGTTCCGGCCGGCGACTGGGGGACGCGCGTGCTCGCCGCCTTCTCGCAGGAGCTGCAAGCCGGTGGCGGCAGCCTCCTCGCGCAGGCGTCCTTCGACACCGTGCAAACTGATTACTCCCCGGAGATCATGCAGGTCTTGCGCATCAGCGACAGCCGGGCGCGCGCGAAACGCCTCGAATCAGTCGTCGGCGTCAAACTTGAGTACGACCCCAGGCTGCGCGGTGACATTGAATTCATCTTCGCGGCAAGCCAGGCCAATACCGCGCGGCTCTTAAGGCCACAGCTGCGCTACCACTTCGCCGGCAACATCCCAACCTACGCGACCTCGGATTCCTTTGAGCCTTCTCCGAGCGCCAATCAGGATCTGGAAGGATTGCTGTTTCCGGACATGCCGTGGATGCTCGGCGGGGATCTGTCTGACAGCGTGCGCGATGCGGCGCGCAAGGCGTGGCCCACCGGCGGCCCCAATCTTGGCCGGCTCTATGCGTTCGGCTTCGATGCGTATCTGCTGGCAGCGGCGCTGCGCGGCACGGCCGATCCGACGCACCTTGATATCCAGGGGCTGACCGGGCGCCTGACGCTCGATGCCGAGCGGCGCGTGCACCGCGAGCTCGTGTGGGGGTCGGTGCACAATGGACAGCCGCGGGCGCTGCCCGCGGCCGCCAACTAGCGGCTATTTGACGACCTTGAGATGCGCGCGTCTGCCGCTGTCGTCGTCCGAGGCCGGCGGCGTGGGCGGCTCCGGCCCCAGATCCTGATCAGAGAACACCATGCCTTCGCCGGTCTCGCGCGCATAGATGCCGAGCACCGCGGCGATCGGTACGCGTATGAAATGTACGACGCCTGCGAAACGCGCGCCGAATTCTATCCATTCGTTGCCGAGCGAAAGATTCTGTGTCGCAGTCAGACTCAGATTGAGAACGATCTTGCCGTCTTTGACAAAGGCGGCGGGCACGACGACCCCGGGGCGCTCGGCATCAACGATCACGTGCGGGGTGTGCTTGCTGTCGCTCACCCACTCATGCATGGCGCGCAGCAGGTAAGGTCGTTTAGGTGGGACGCCGGGCATAGAAGTTCGCAGTCGCGTGCACGTTAAAGCAGGCGCATCTCCTGTTCGGCATCCGAGAGGCTGTCGCGAAACGCGGGACGCGCGAATACCAGGGATGCGTATTTAAGGAGCGGCTGCGCCTGCGGCGGCAGCTCGATCTCGTAGTACGGCAGCCGCCACAGGATCGGTGCAATCGTCGCGTCGACCAGCGAGAACTCCTCCGACAGAAAGTAGCGCTTCACGGCAAAGAGCTCACTGCTCTGCAGGATGACATCGCGCAGGATCTTCTTGAACTTCACCGTCTGTTTCTTATCCGGCTCCTGCTCGATCTGCTGCACGAGCCCATACCAGTCGCGTTCGATGCGATACAGGGCGAGCCGGAACTGCGCCCGCGTGACCGGATCGACCGGCATCAGCGGCGGGTGCGGAAAGCGTTCATCCAGATATTCGATGATGACGCGCGAGTCGTACAGCACGAGCTCGCGATCAACCAGTGTCGGCACGCTGTGATAGGGATTGAGGTCGAGGAGATCCTCTGGAAAACGCCCGGGCTCGACGCTGACGATCTCGATGCTGATGCCCTTCTCCGCGAGCACTATCCGGGTGCGATGACTCCACGGATCGGTCGGCGCGGAAAACAGCGTCATGATGGAACGTCGGCTCGACAAGGCTGCGCACTCCCCGACGTGATCAGTGCACGTCTTTCCAGTATTCCTGCTTAAGAAGCCAGGCAAGCCAGGTGAATACGAGGAGAAACAGCACGACCCAGATGCCAAGCGAGCGCCGCGTGGCCTGGGTCGGCTCCCCGACATAGTCGAGAAAGTTGACGGTGTCGTGCACGAACGCATCGTATTGCGCCGGCGTCATGCTGCCCGGCGCCAGCGTTTCGAAGTGGTCGAATACGTGCAGCGTCATGACCTTGCCATCGGCGCCGGTTTCCTTCTCGTCCTTGAAAACGGCGCGCTTCAGACCCTCAAGCTCCGAGAGCACCGCCGGCATGGCGATCGCATCCAGGCGCAGATTGTTGGTGCCGGTGGGCTTCGTCGGATCGACGTAAAACGTCTTCAGCAGCTGATAGAGGTAGTCCGGACCGCGCGCCCGCGCCATGAGCGAAAGATCCGGCGGCGTTTTGCCGAACCAGATTTGCGAATCGGCCGCCGGCATGGTTGTCAGGATGTAATTGGACGCCTTCTCCCCGGGTGGGATCAGGTACTTCTGCAGCTCCTCGGGGGAGATCTCAAGATCGCTGCCGAGGCGCGAGTAGCGCTCGTACTTGAGGGAATGACAGCCGACGCAATAGGCCATGAAGTTGCGGGCGCCGCGCTGCAGGGACGCCAGGTTCGTGACGTCGTCGGCGGCATGCCAGCTCGCCCAGTCCGCACCCGCCCCGGCGGGCGCCTCCGCGGCGTGCGCGCACGCGCTTGCGAGAGCGAGCGCAAGGAGAAGCGCAGGTTTACTCATGCTCATGGAAGGTGACCCGCTCGGGCACCGGCTTCATCGTGCCGAGCCGCGAGTACCACGGCATCAGCAGGAAGAACAGGAAATAGATGACGGCAAAGATGCGCGCGAGAGAGACGTACAGGCCTTCGGCCGGCTGCAGGCCCAGATAGCCGAGTGCCACGAAAGACAGCGCGAACAGCCCGAGCGCCACTTTTGAGGGCGCGCCTCGATAGCGCATGGATTTCACCGGCGAGCGATCAAGCCACGGCAGAAACACGAACAGCGCAACCGCGAGGAACATGAGAAGCGCGCCCAGACGCTGATCCGGCACGGCGCGCAGGATTGCGTAGTAAGGCGTGAAATACCACACCGGCGCAATGTGCTCCGGCGTCGACATGGGATTGGCGGGCTCGAAGTTCGGTCCTTCGAGGAACAGGCCACCGAAGGTCGGTACGTAGAACACGACGATCGTGAGCAGCACAAACATGACGCCCACGCCGACGATATCCTTCACCGTGTAATACGGATGAAATGGAATGCCATCGAGCGGGTGCCCGTCGGGCCCGACGCGCGCCTTGATCTCGATGCCGTCCGGATTGTTCGAACCGGTTTGCCGTAAGGCGACCAGATGCAGCGCGACGAGCAGCAGAATGCCGAGCGGCACCGCCGCGACGTGCAGCGCGAAGAAACGGTTCAAGGTGGCGTCGGCGATGCCGTAGTCGCCGCGGATCCATTCGACCAGCCCCGGCCCGATCACCGGAATCGTGCCGAACAGGTTCACGATCACCTGCGCGCCCCAGAAGGACATGTTGCCCCAGGGCAGCACGTAGCCGAAAAACGCCTCGGCCATGAGCGCAAGATACACGAGCATGCCGATGAGCCACAGAAGCTCGCGCGGCGCGCGGTAAGAGCCATAGAGCATCGCGCGGAACATGTGCAGATAGACGACGATGAAAAACAGCGACGCACCGGTTGAGTGCAGATAGCGGATGAGCCATCCCCACTGCACCTCGCGCATGATGAATTCGACCGAATCGAATGCGGTCGCATCGCCGGGCTTGTAGAACATCGTGAGAAAGATGCCCGTCACGATCTGCAGCACGAGAATGACGAGCGCAAGCGAACCGAAGAAATACCAGATGTTGAAGTTCTTCGGCGCGTAGTAGCCCGTCAACTGCTCGGAAATAAATTCCTGGATCGGAAAGCGCTTGTAGAGCCAGGCGCGCAGGCCGCGGGGCGGATTGTCGGCGCCCGATGAATCGGCAGCCATCAGGCGGCACCTTTTTTACTGACCGAATCGAGGCCGATCACGAGCGTTTGATCGTTAACATAAGCATAGGGAGGCACGCGCAGATTGACCGACGCAGGGGAGCCATCGAAAACGCGCCCGGAAAGATCAAAGCGCGAGCCGTGACACGGACAGAAGAAGCCGCCCGGCCAGTCTGCGCCGAGCTCCGGGAAGCCCGCCTCGAAGCGCGCCTTCGGCAGGCATCCCAAGTGCGTGCAGATGCCGATCAACACCAGGAATTCGGGCTTCCTCGCGCGCACGAGGTTCTTCGCATAGCTTGGCTGGTCGGACTCTTTTGAATCCTTGTCCTTCAAGCGGTCGTCGTGGCCGGTAAGGCTTGCGAGCATCGCCGGTGTGCGGCGCACGACATAGATCGGCTGCTTGCGCCAGACCGGCACGACCATTTGTCCGGGTTCGATCTTGGAGAGATCAAGCTCGGTCGGAAGCCCCAGGGCGCGCGCGCGCTCCGAGGGCATCCAGGAGGAGATGAACGGCACGGCGGCCAACCCCACTCCGAGTGCGCCGGTCACAGCCGTTGCCGCCGTCAAAAAAACACGCCGACTCTTGTCGACTTCGCTGTCGCCGATCACACCGTCACCAGCCATCGAGTGGCTCTCCCGCTTGCGTCTGACTTAAAACCGCCCCTACATTTGCGCCCACACCTGGCGCGCGCAACTGCGAGCGCGCTGCTTGCGGCTAGCGGGGGGCGGCGCGATTTAGTATACACGAACGATGATGCTGTTCGGATGGCGCGGGCTGCGCCTGCTCGGAACGACGCGCTCGCGAGAGGGAGTTGCTGAACACTAAAATGCTGCGCTGGCTGTCATTCTTCACAGGTTGGGTTGTCGGGGGCCTGGCGCTTGCGTTCATCATCGTGGCGCTGCGCCCGGAATTGCTGAACCACGCGCCGCCGCAGACGCGCCTCGTCCAGCAGACAACCGTGACGCCGGTTGCGGGCGAAGCAAGCTACGCGGATGCGGTCGCGCGCGCGGCGCCTGCGGTCGTCAACATCTACACCACGCGCCTCGTGACGGAGCGGATCGCGCCGTCGGGTCTTGAGCAGCTGTTCGGCAATTATCCGCCGCGCTACCAGCGCCGCACCGAGGGCAGCTTGGGTTCCGGCGTCATCGTCGACGCGCGCGGCTACATCGTCACCAACAATCATGTCATCGCTAACGCCGATTCGATCAAAGTGCAGCTCGCCGACGGACGCGTGGCGGACGCGCATGTTGTGGGTCGCGATCCGGACACGGACCTGGGCGTTTTGAGGATCGACCTTGCGCCGCTGCCGGTCGTGACCTTCGGCCGCTCCGACCGCTTAAGAGCGGGCGATGTCGTGCTCGCGATCGGCGATCCGATTGGCCTGTCGGCCACCGTCACGCACGGCATCGTCAGCGCCACCGGCCGCGAGCAGCTGGGCATCGCGACCTTTGAGGATTTCATACAGACCGACGCCGCCATCAACTTTGGCAATTCCGGCGGCGCCCTCATCGACACGACCGGGGCGCTGGTGGGGATCAATACCGCGGTGCCGGCGAAGAACCTGGGCGTCGAGGGCATCGGTTTTGCGATTCCGGTCAATCTTGTGCATGGCGTGCTCGACGACATCGTCGCGCACGGCCGGGTCATTCGCGGCTGGATCGGCATCGTCGCGGAGGACGTCCCGGATGCGCAGGCGGCGCAGCTCGGGCTGCCGCGAGGCGGCGTCGTGGTGTCAAATCTGTACGTGGGCAGTCCGGCGCAGCAAGCCGGCCTGCAGCCAGGCGACATCCTGCTCGCCATCGACGGCGCGCCCCTGCACAGCGCGCAGGAGGCGCTCGCGAAGATCGCGTCGCGCGCGCCGGATTCAATGCTCGCGATTCGCGCCTTGCGCGGCCGACAGTCGCTTGAGCTGCATGCGCGCGTGACCGAGCCACCGCGAAATCGCTGAACGATACAGGCCGCCAATAATGAATGCATCGGCAGCACCGGAAGTTTCCATGCGTCGCTTTGCCAGCCGCGGCGATCTTGACGTGGCGCTCGCCGAGCGCCTGGCTCGGCTCGTCACCGCGGATAAAGCCACAGCCATCATGCTCGCAGGCGGCACCACTCCCGGGCCCGCGTATAACTTGGTCGCACAGCAAGGCCTGCACGCATCCCCCGCGCTTCACGTCCTGTACTCCGACGAGCGCTACGTGCCGTCGACATCGGATGCCAGCAACTACCGGCTCTCGCAGCCCCTCCTCACCGCGCTTGCCCTGCCGGAAAGTCAGGTGCTGCGTGTGCGCACCGAACTCACCCTCGAGGCTGCAGCGCTCGACTATGAAGAGCGCCTGCAGGGGCTCCTGAACGCGCAGGTGCCGGTGCGCTTGGGGATTCTGGGCCTCGGCGCCGACGGCCATACCGCCTCGCTCTTCAAAGCGGCCGATCTGGAAGCCGCGCGCGGCAGACTTGCGATTCCGCTGCAGCGGCCCGACGGGCGGATGGCGGTCAGCATCACGCCCGAGTGGCTGGCCCAGGTTGAAGACATCCTCTTTGTGGTCGCAGGCCACGACAAGAAGACGGCGTTTGCGGCGCTCGCGGCGCGCGATCCGAAGCTCACCGCCTGGCGGGCGGTCGAGGGATGCGCGCGCGTCGAGCTCTGGGCGGATTCACAGGCCTGGCCGCCGTAACCTACTTATCGCAGGCACGCGTCCAGCTGTGCGCATCCGCGCCCGGATCGTGCCAGCGGCACACACTGTCGATAAGGTTGTCCGCAATCTTCGGGCCCCAGCTGCCCGGCGCGTATTCGTTCACCGTGGTCTCAGGCGTGCCGAGCACCGGATCAACGATGGCCCAGGCCGCCTCAACCTCGTCCTGGCGCGCGAACAGCGTCGAGTCGCCGGCGAGCGCATCGCTGATCAGCCGTTCGTAGGCTTCCATTTCGGCGCCCTGCTGCTGCGAGACGAACAGCTCGACCGGTCGCCCGGTCATGGTCGTTCCGGGGCGCTTCGCGTACGCCCCGAGGGCGATTGCGACATCCGGGCCCAAGCGAAAGCGCAGATGGTTCGGCTGATCGGGCGCCACGTCGCCGAACACGCGCGCCGGCGGCTCCTTCAGGTCCACGACCACTTCGGTTGCGGTCACGGGCAGGCACTTGCCCGCGCGCATGTAAAAGGGCACGCCGTTCCAGCGCCAGGAGTCGATCGACAGGCGCAGCGCCGCGTAGGTCTCCACATTCGAAAGCGGCGAAACCCCTTCCTCCTGCCGATAACCGCGGTACTGGCCGCGCACGATGCGCGACTCCTCGAGCGGCCGGATGGCCTTCAGCACTTTGACTTTTTCATCGCGCAGCGATTCGCCCTCACCGTTGACCGGCGGCTCCATCGCGAGAAACGCGACGATCTGCAGCAGGTGATTCTGCATGACGTCGCGGATCGCGCCTGCTTCCTCATAGAAGCGGCCGCGGCCCTCGACGCCGATTTTCTCCGCCATCGTGATCTGCACGCTCTCGACGAAGTTGCGATTCCAGACCGGCTCGAGAAAGGAATTGGCGAAGCGAAAGTACAGCAGGTTCTGTACCGGCTCTTTGCCAAGATAATGATCGATACGAAAGATCGACGTTTCAGGAAACAGTCCGAGCAGCGTTTTATTGAGCGCGCGCGCCGAGGCAAGGTCGCGTCCGAAAGGCTTCTCGATCACGACTTTCGCGCCCTTGGCAGCGCCGGAACTACCGAGGTGGTCGATCACGACCGGGAACACGCTCGGCGGAATCGCAAGGTAATACAAGGGCGCCTGCGCAGATCCCAACGCCTTGCGCAGGGATTCAAATGTTGCCAGCTCCTGATAGTCGCCGTCGACGTAACGCAGCAACGCGATGAGACGCTGCACCACCGCCTCATCGGCCGCCTCCACGTAGGTCTTGAGACTCTTCTTCACGTGCTCGGCAAACTGCGGAAGTTTCCAGCCGGCGCGCGCGACGCCCACCACCGGCACATCAAGATGGCCGCGCGCGACCAACCGGTAGAGCGCGGGATATATCTTGCGCGCACACAGATCCCCGGTCGCACCGAAGATCACCAACGCATCCGAGGCACTCTTTTGCATCAGGGTTTTCTCTCCTCGTGACCGCCAAACCCCAGGCGCATGGCGGAGAGGATTTGATTGGCAAACTCCGCGTTACCGCGCGAGTCGAAGCGCGAGTAGAGCGCGGCGCTTAAAACGTGCGCCGGCACGCCTTCTTCAATCGCGGCCTGGATCGTCCAGCGTCCCTCGCCCGAATCGGAGACGCGCCCGGCGAAATGCTCAAGCTTGGGATCATTCGCCAGCGCGGCCGCGGTCAGATCCAGTAGCTGTGAGGAGACGATGCTGCCGTGCCGCCAAACTTCTGCGATCGCCGCGATGTCAAAGCGGTACTGATAATGCTCCGGCTCCGCGAGCGGCGCGGTCTCCGCATCGCTCGTCTGCTTCGCAAGACCGATGTCGGCATGTTTGAGAATGTTGAGTCCCTCGGCGTAGGCCGCCATGAGACCGTACTCGATGCCATTGTGCACCATCTTCACGAAGTGGCCGGCGCCTACCGCGCCGCAGTGCAGGTAGCCCTGCGCCGCCGTGCCGGGCGCGGACTTGGCCGCGGCCTCGCCGCCGGGTGCGAGCGTGGCAAAGATCGGCTGAAGATGCGCAACGATCTCTTTTTCTCCGCCGATCATGAGACAGAAGCCGCGCTCCAGTCCGAGCACGCCCCCTGAGGTGCCCACATCGACGTAATGCAGGCCGGCGCGCTGCATTTCTTTGGCGCGCCGCAGGTCATCGTGATAGTAGGAGTTGCCGCCGTCGATCAGGATGTCGTCTTTTTGCAGCAGCGGCGCAAGCTCACCCAGAACCTCATCGACGAACCCGGCCGGCACCATGAGCCATACGACCCGCGGTGCTGTGAGCGCCGCGGCGAAGTCCTTGAGCGTATGCGCGCCCTTGGCACCCTCAGCGCCGAGCGCGTCCACAACTTTGGCCGACCGATCGAACACCACGCACTCATGGCCGCCGCGCGCCAGGCGCCGCACCATGTTGGCGCCCATGCGCCCCAGCCCGATCATTCCGATTTGCACGCCCGCTCTCCTTTAGTTCGGCACGCGCCGAATCTGTGCACCGAGTTGCGCAAGCTTCTCCTCGATCGCCTCGTAGCCCCGATCGATATGATAGATCCGTTCCACATCGGTCTGCCCTTCGGCGACGAGCCCGGCGAGCACGAGACTTGCCGATGCGCGCAGGTCGGTCGCCATCACGGGCGCCGCCATGAGCTTATTGACGCCTTTGATGATCGCCGTGTTCCCCTCGAGGCGAATCTCGGCTCCCAGGCGCCGCATTTCCAGCATGTGCATGAAACGATTCTCAAAGATCGTCTCGGTAATCGTGCCGACGCCCTCGGCGATGGTGTTCAGGGCCGCGAACTGCGCCTGCATGTCGGTCGGGAAACCCGGATAGGGCGCGGTGCGCACGTCGACCGCGCGCGGCCGGCGGCCGCGCATGTCCACCTCGACCCAGTTATCCCCTTGCGACAGGGTTGCGCCCGCCTCGGCGAGCTTCGCGAGCACGGCGTCCAGATTCTCGGGGCGCGTGTTTTTGATGCGCACGTGGCCGCGCGTGATGGCGCCCGCGACCAGATAGGTGCCGCTCTCGATCCGGTCGGGCAGCACTTCGTAACGCGTGCCGCGCAAGCGCGCGACGCCCTCGATGACAATCTTGTCGGTGCCGGCGCCCGTGATCTTTGCACCCATGGCGATGAGAAAATTCGCAAGATCCACGACCTCCGGCTCGCGCGCCGCGTTCTCCAGAACGGTCTCGCCGTCGGCGAGGGTGGCCGCCATCATGAGATTTTCGGTGCCGGTGACCGTGACCGTGTCAAGCACCAGGCGCGCGCCTTTAAGACGCTGCGCGCGTGCGCGGATGTAGCCGCCCTCGATCGTGATATCCGCGCCCATCGCCTGCAGACCCGCCACGTGAATGTTGACGGGGCGCGCGCCAATTGCGCAGCCGCCCGGCAGCGACACATCGGCACGCCCGAAGCGTGCGACGAGCGGTCCCAGAACGAGAATCGAGGCGCGCATGGTCTTCACGAGATCGTAGGGCGCGAAGCAATCGCGCACCGTCGAGGGGTCGACTTCGATGCGCATGTGCTCATCCATCGTCACGCGCGCGCCCATCTGGCCCAGAAGCTCGATCGTGGTGGTCACATCCTGCAGGTGCGGCACATTGCCAATGACCACCGGATCATCA
>Ga0302324_100003660_pt1 | contig 34611 bp, 22 predicted proteins | sample Palsa_T0_1_FD_201949 | JGI IMG/M metagenome (GOLD analysis project Ga0302324, IMG submission 201949) | Peat permafrost microbial communities from Stordalen Mire near Abisko, Sweden - Palsa_T0_1 | ecosystem: Environmental > Terrestrial > Soil > Palsa > Peat permafrost | place: Sweden: Abisko...
GAGGGTTGATTTTGGGGGTCGGTTTACTTGGGGGGAGGGGGGGTGTATCATCCAGAATCTTGCAGGTAAATTTGTATGACCGAAGCGAACGCGGCTCCCAAGCCTGATCCTAATTCCGAAACTTTTTTGCCGCAGTCCACGGTGCTTATCGTGGATGATAATGAGCAGAATCGGGAGCTTTTGCAGGCGTTTATGGAATCTTTGCCGGTGAAGCTGGTCACGGCGGCGGATGGGGTGGAGGCGCTGGAGAAGGTGGCGGAGCATAAGCCGGATTTGATTTTGCTGGACATCATGATGCCGCGGATGAGCGGGTTTCAGGTTTGCAAGCGGGTGAAGAGCGATCCGAAGACGCGGGATATTCAGGTGCTGATGGTGACGGCGCTGAACGAGCTGGGGGATATCGAGCAGGCGACGGAGTGCGGGACGGATGATTTTGTGAGCAAGCCGGTCAATAAATTTGAGTTGCTGACGCGGGTGAAGAGTTTGCTGCGGGTGAGGCATCTCAAGGGGGAGCTGGAGCGGGCGCTGACTTATTTGAATGAGATCGAGCAGGATGATGAGGCGCGATGAGTTGCGCGGGGTGCGAGTAAAAAGAATTAAAATCCCAAATCTGAAACCGATGGATCAAAAAATATTCAATACAGGCGTACGGGAAATAGGAGAAATTCAAATTCAGAATTCAATGCAGGGGGAGGCGGGAGACAACCCATCAGGCCCACGCCTGCGGCAGCTTCCGCAGGATTCTCCCCCCGCACCCCCCTCCACCCTCTTTCCGCTTCCCCTAAGCGTCCAGCAGATAAAGATAAAAGACTTTGGCGCGATTCGCGTATGCGGCTCTTCTTCTACGGGGGCGGTTGAGGGGAAGTCGGAAGGTGGTGGTGGGGGTGCGGGGGAGAATCCTGCGGAAGCTGCCGCAGGCGTGGGCCTGATGGGGTTTTCGCCTCCTCCCCTGCATTGCATTGCTGTTTTTTTAATTGGATTTCTAACTTTGCTAGTTGCCGCAAACGGAGCATTTGGGCAGGCGTCGACTGAGCCGTCGGGGCAGGCATCCGTGACGGGCGGGGAATTGCTGCAGAGCAAGGCGGAGATGCCGGGGTATGGGGCGGAGGCGTATCGGATAATTAGCGGGCCGGATGAGATTATTTCGGTGTTGCGGAATGGGGCGGTGGTGATCTGCAAGCGGGTGGCGTCGCCGGTGGCGGCGGTGCGCGGGTATGCGGAGACGGGCGGGGTGTATGAGGGGCAGTGGCTGGGCGGCGGGCTTTCGCATCTGCTGGAGCATCTGGTTGCGGGGGGGAGCAGCGAGCGGCGGACGGAGACGGATAACAAGAAGCTACTGCAGGCGATTGGGAACGATTCCAACGCTTATACGACTTATGATCACACGGCATTTTTCGTGAACACGACAACGACGCATTTTGCGGAGGCGGTTGATCTGGTGACGGGCTGGATGCTGGGGGCGCAGATCACATATCCGGAATATCGGCGCGAATATCAGGTGGTGCAGCGGGAATTGGAGCGGAACAAGGGAAATCCCGACATGGTCTTCTGGCAACTGACGCAGGAGAATCGGTACAAGGTGAGTCCGGCGCATGTGCCGGTGATTGGGTATCAGGAAGTGATTCAGGGTTTGTCGCGGGATGATGTTTACAGCTATTACAAGAAGGCGTATCAGCCAAACAACATGGTGTTCGCGGTGGCGGCGAATATCGATCCCGAAGAGATGCTGAAGGTGATGCGGGAGAATTTGTCGGATGCGAAGCCGGGCCGGGCGTTTTCGCATGACATCGCGCAGGAGCCGCCGGTGCAGGCGCCGCGCACGGTGGTGGCGACGTTTCCGCGGCTGGGGCAGGCGCGGATGGATTTGGCGTTTCCGACGGTGAAGCAGACGGATCCCGATTTGTATGCGCTGGATCTTTTGGCAGAAGTGCTGGGCGGGGGGGAGAGCGCGATATTTCAGGAGGATGTTCGCGATGCGAAGCAGCTTTGCAGCGGGATTGACTGCGAGGATGACACGCCGGCGTATGTGAGTGGGAGTTTTGACATCGAGATGCAGCTCGATCCGGCGAATATTTCCGGGGCGACGGATGCGGTGCTGGCGGACATTGAGAAGATCAAGACGGATGGGGTGGATGCGGATCGTCTGCAGCGGGCGAAGGCGGCGATCAAGATCGGTCATTTGAAGGGGATGCAGACGTCGCAGGATGTGGCGGCGACGATGGCGACAGATTACCTGGCGACGGGGGATGCGCATTTCAGCGATTTTTATGTGGATCGGATCGGGGCGGTGACGGCCGATCAGCTTCGGGATGTGGCTCGGAGATATCTGGTGAAGGAGCGATTGCTGACGACGGCGCTGCTCCCGCGCGAGGCGGTGGGGGCGGCGGGGTTGCCGAAGGCGGAGGATTTGCTGCGATCGCAGCCGGCGACTTCGCAGCCGTCGGAGTTGGCAGGGGCGCAGCCACAGGCTACGGAAGTGACCAAAACGGTACTGGATAATGGGCTGGTTGTTCTGCATCGGCGAATTACGACAACGCCGCTGGTGGAGATCAACATGTATGCCCTGGGCGGGGTGACTGCCGAGGATGCGAACGATAACGGTGTGGGAAATTTGGCGATGGCGCTGCTGCCGCGCGGGACGACGACGCGGTCGGCGGAGCAGATCGCGGATTTCTTTGATCTGACGGGCGGGGCGCTGGAAACGCGCTGCGGGGATAACACCTGGTACTGGAACGTGACGTGCACGAAAGATGATTTCGCGCGGGCGATGGAGGTGTATGCGGATGTGGTGAACAACCCCGCATTTGCTGCGGATGAGACTTCGGAGATGAAAAAGCGGACGCTGGCGGCCATCGGCGAGGAGGATGCCGCGTGGGATAACCAGGCGTTTCGGTATTTCAAGAGCCAGTATTTCGGGCCGATGCATTCGCCGTACCAGTTTCAGGCGATCGGGACGGCGCAGAACGTTTCGCGGTTTACGCCGGGGGATTTGAAGTCGTGGTACCAGGGAAAAATTCTGGCGGCGCCGCGGGTGATCGCGATTTTTGGGGATATCGATAAAGACACGGCGGTGGCGATGGCGGGGAAGTATTTCGGCGGCGCACACCTGCCGGCGGTATCGAAAATGGATCCACCCGCTGCGCCGGTTTCCGCGGATGTGGCAACCACGCGGCCGACGGTGGTTGTCGATCGCGTGGCGATTCAGAAGACGGAGCAGGACGTGGCGGCGGTGTTCATTGGATTCGATTCTAACAGTGAAATCGGCGAGCCCAGTGAGGCAGCGCTGATCGTTTCGCAATGCCTCACGGGCGGATATGGATATCCCACGGGATATATTTTCGAAACGCTGCGCGGGCAGGGATGGTCGTACGAAGCGGCGTCGCTGCATCGGCCGGGGCGAAGCGATGAGTATCGCGGGACTTTTCTGGTGTATGCGGTGTGCGATCCGAAGAACATTAATAAAGTCACCAGCTCGATGATCCAGAACATGGCCCGTTTGCAGGGGACTAAGGCGGATATTCAGGAGGACTGGTTCACGCGATGCAAGGGAATGATCACGACGGCCAAGGCGCTGGCGACGGAAAAGCCGTCGGACCAGGCGGCGCAGGCGGCGACGGATGAGTTGTTCGGGGTGGGTTACGATTATCATCTGGGGTTTTCGGATCGGATTGATGGGGTGACGTTGCCGCAGGTGCAGGAGTTGGCGCGGCAGCGATTGAGCCACTGCGTGGTGACGATCTGCACGCCGAATCCTGAAAAGGTGGAGATTGCGGCGGGGCCGTATGGGTATGATTCGTTTCCACCGATCGATCTGACGCCGCGCGGCGTGCAGCATGATGTGGGGGCGAAGTAGGAGTTTCGCTTGCTGGACAAGATGACGAGCATCGAAAATTTTCTGGAAGCGGCGGCGGCGAAGCAGCCCACGCCGGGTGGGGGGAGCGTCACGGCGCTGACGGGAGCGCTGGCGGCGACGATGGGGGAGATGGTGCTGAATTACAGCGTTGGGCGCAAGGAGCTGGCCCATCACGAGGAATCGCTGAAATTGACGCTGACGGAATTTCACCGCGCCCGGCAGATGCTGGTGAAATTGCTGGAGGAAGATCAATCGGCGTATGAAGCGCTGCGGGTGGCGCAGAAATTGGCGGCCGATGCGCCGCACCGGCTGTCGGAGATCGAAGAAGCGGCGATGATGTGCGTGCAGGCGCCGCAGGCAATGGCGGCCACGGCGGCGGCGATGTTGGAACTGGCGGAAAATGTCGTTGATAAAGTGAACAGGCATCTGCTTTCCGATTTGGCGGTCTGCGCTGAGCTGGCGATGGCGACGACGCGGGCGGCGCTTTACAACGTGCGCGTGAATCTGCCGGAGGTGAAGGATGTTCAGCAGGCAAGGAAGATCGAGTCGATGGCCGAGCAATTGCTGGATCGGGCGACGGCGGGGATCAAGCGGCTGGAGCCGCGGATCAGGATGCGGATGAGTAAAGATAAATAGCCACAGATCAAATCAGATGCACACAGATGGGGATAAATTTGATTTTATCCGTGTGCATCTGATTTGCATCTGTGGCAAAATCTTCTTCTAAGCGTCATGGAAGACTTGTCAGGCCAGGATCGGGAGCGGAATTCATCGCACGGGAAGCCATTTTTGAGCGTGCTCTTTGCGTGCTGCTCGGTTTATCAGAGAATCTATCGCAATGCCGAGGGGACGGCGTATGTCGGGCGGTGCCCGCGGTGTGGAAAGCCGGTGAAGTTTGGCATCGGGATCGGGGGAACCGATGCGCGGCAGTTCGTGGTTTACTGACATGGAGGTTGATGTGGAAGAGATTCAGACAGCGCCACAGGTGACACAATCGGCGACTCCACCGGCAGGGGCCAACAAGCCGGGACAATATTCGATCGCCAGGGCGGAGGGGAAATGCCACGTTTGCGGGCGGGCGATCGCGCCGGGGGAAAAGCTGATGGCGGCGCTGCGCGAGACACCCGTGGCGCTGGAGCGGCTGGATATTTGCGTCGATTGCCGCGACGGGTTCAACAAAACGGGGTTGCTCGGGTTCTGGCAAATCACGATGCAGGCGCCGTCGGCGAAGAAGAAGCTCTTTGTTGATGACGATGTATTGTGCGATCTGTTCGCGCGGCTGGCGGAAGCGGAGGAACCGGCGAAGCTGAATTTCCGGTTCGTGCTAGGATTGATTCTGATGCGCAAGCGGCGGATCGTTTACGAATCGACGCGTCTCGAGGGTGACAAAGAAATATGGACGATGCGCTTCAAGGGGAAGGAAGAGACGATGAATCTTCTGAATCCGCGGCTGGGGGAACAGCAGGTGGCGGAAGTCAGTTCGCAGCTTGGTGAAATCCTCAGCGGCGATTTATGAAGCGATCTTTGCGGTTTTTTCTGCTGCTGGGGGTAATGGTGCAGGGGTGTGTTACGCACGCCCCGCCGATGCAGCGGGGATATTACGGGCCGACGCTGGGGCTGGAAGATGTTGTCGGCAAAATCAACCAGAACAACGAGAAGATTTACACGCTGTGGGCGCACGAGCATTTCCAGGGGACGTTTGTCGATCGGCAGCAGGATAAATCGCAACCGCTGAGCGGGTTCGGAGCGCTGCTGTACACCGCGCCCAATCAGATGAAGCTGACGGTGCAGAACGAATTCACGTCGCTGTTTGAGATGGGTTCGGACGGGAAGCATTTCTGGCTTTGGGACAAGCAGCACCAGGTGTTCTGGTGGGGGGATTTCGCGGCGATGGGGAATATCGATTCGAGCCAGATGCCGGTGCGGCCGGACCTGGTGATGGAAATCCTGGGCGTGCGGCCGCTCGATCCGTTTCTGCTGCAGACGCCAGCGCCGACGATGCGGTTCAACAATTATGCCGATGCGTACATGATCGACTGGCAGCAGCCGGCAGGGGATCACTGGGAGGTTGCCAAGGAAATCTGGTACGACCGGCAGACGCTTTTGCCGCAAAAGGTGCTGCTGTTTGATGCGCTGGGGCGGGTGGTGGTGTGGGCAAAGCTGTCGAATTATTCGCGGATGAAGATGCAGAGCGCTGATGAGAATGACTGGCCGCAGGTGGCGAGGCGATACGAGCTGACTTTTCCTTATTCGGGTTCGACACTATCATTCGAGTTGAGCGACCTGACCTGGAGTTATCACGGGCGTCCGAATGACGCGACGTATCGGATGCCCGACCCGCAGACGCTGAGTCAATCCGGGGTGAGGGTGAATCATATCGATGCACAAGACAGCCGTTAGATCGATCCCGTGGCTGCTGATGATGCTGGCGGTGATGACGGGCGGCTCGTCCGCCGTCGCGCAGCCAATCGCTTCATCGCCGGCGAGGCAGCGCGACCTGCTTGCGGTGGCGAGCGGCGATCATTTCTGGATCGCGCGGGTGGCGCGCGAGCCGGATTCCATCGTCACGTCGATTGTCTATCGTGAGAAATGGGCGATGACCGACTGGACCACGATGCAGCCGATTCCCGATCGCGTCATCGGCATGGCGACGAGCAACGATGAGCTGCTGCTGGTGCTTTCCGATGGTCTGTGGGAAATCGCCGATGGAGACGACATCCGCACCGGGCCGCCGGGCGAGATGTGGGATGCGATGCTGGCGATCGCTGCGGTGGATGACGCGGTGTGGGCGGTGGTGAGATCGACCGGCGCCAGCACGGAGTCGAGCGATGCGACGAATCCAACGACGCAACCGGCGGTTTCGACGGCGAGCCCGCCGGTGCCGGTGGGGCGATTGATGATGTGCCAGTATGCCGATGGCCAGTGGACGCATTGCGTCGCGCTGCCCGAGAGTGTTGTCGATGATCCGGCACAGATGGCGCTGACGGTGGTGGATGGATTACCGGTGTTGGGGTGGCGCACATCGGATGGACGACTTTCGGTGAGCGCGCTTTCGCCGGATGATCGGTGGAGCAGGCCGATTGTCGTTTCGTCTTCCGCGCAGGAGACGGATTTCAAGTTGCTGACGATCAGCAGCCGTGCGGTGCTGTGGATTTCGGCTCCGCAGCCGACCACCCGGCCGGCCACGCAGGCGAGCGGCGGGAATAATTCCGCGGCCGCGCCCGACAGCGCGGGGCAGATTCTGATCGGTCCCGATTTTGTCCGCAGGATATCGCTGGCATTGCCGGCGTCGGCGGCGGGCGCGGGGCCGCAGACGCTGGTGGCGGCTTTTGGAAATCTCCGGTGGGTGGCGTACGCGGGCGATCGGCAGATCGAGCAGGATTACAGCCTGGACCAATTTCCAAAATCGTTCCCACCGGCGAAGATGAGCGTGGTTCAGAGCCCGCAGCCGCCGGTGATTCCGCTGATGCCGTGGATCGTCGGCGATGTTGCGATCGTGGCGCTGGCGGCGGTGGCGGGCGTGCGGCAGCGCAACGCGCCGAAGATTCCCGAGCAACCGGAGATTAAGCCGCGGCTTGCGCCCGTGAGCGTGCGATTTGTCGCCGGGCTGGTCGATCTCGCGCCCATTCTCGCGGTCATCGCGATCCTGCACCCAACCAGCAACGCCAACCCGCTGGCGAATATCGATTATCGATCGTTCAGCCAGCTCGCGCAGTTGTCCGTCACCACGTATGTTTTGCACACGCTGATCGCCGAGGTGATTTGCGGGCAGAGCATCGGGAAGATGGTATTCGGCCTGCGCGTGATGGCGATAGACGGCAAAGCGCCCCGGCGATGGCAGCTGGTCGCGCGAAATTTATTGCGCGTGTTCGACGTGACGCTGATGGGAATACCGCTGCTGATTATTTTTATCACGCCGCTTCACTTGCGCGTGGGGGATCTTGTGGGGGGGACGGTGGTGGCGGGGGATGGGGAGGATGATGAGGGGGATGAGGGGTGAATGTGGAAATTCCCACGGCGGCGCCGTGGGCGTTTGGGGAAGGCGGGTTTATCGGTGGGGTGCGGTGAGTTTAAGGACGTAAATCACCACAAATACCGCGACGATTGCGAAGGCGGCGACGATCGTCAGGTACATGAAGAGGGGGCCTTTTACCCAGGGCGAAATCAGTGGTGATTTTGGGTCGGGCGGGGTGGATTTGGGGTTTGGTGAGATCATTTTCTACAGCGAGCAGGCGACGATGGGCTCATCCTCGCTGCTGGTGTGTAGCCAGCGGCGGCCGTCGAGTTCGATCAAGTCCATCGCGGACTTCGGGCCCCAGGTGTTGGGCGCGTATTGCTGCGGGCCGGCGGCGCTTTTTGCCCAGGCATCCTCGATGGGGTCGATCACCTGCCAGGCAGCTTCGGCCTCGTCGCCGCGGATGAAGAGGGTTTGATCTCCCAGCAGGGAATCGTAGAGGAGCCGTTCGTAGGCTTCGGGCGCTTCGGTTTTGAAGGCGGTTTTATAGAGGAAATCGAGGGCGACGGATTTGATCACCATCGCGCCGCCGGGGACTTTGCCGTTGAGCCGCCAACTGATGCCTTCTTCCGGCTGAACGCGAATCACCAGATCGTTGGGGTAGACATCATCGCACTGCTTCTGGAAGAGGGTCAGCGGGGGTGACCGGAAGCGGACAACGATTTCGCTGAGTTTTTCGGGAAGGCATTTACCGGTGCGGAGATAAAACGGCATGCCGCTCCAGCGCCAGTTGTCGATGAAGAGCTTGATGGCCGAGAAAGTTTCCGTTCGCGATCCCGGCGAAACCCCGCGAGCCTTGAGGTATCCGGCGGTGGGTTTCATTCCGGATTTGTCCTTGAACTGTCCGGGGCCGTATTGCCCGCGCACGGCCTGGGAATCGACGAGATTCGGACGCACCTGACGGACCGATTTGTAAACCTTCACCTTTTCGTCGCGGATGCTCACAGAATCCAGCGCCGCCGGCGGCTCCATGGCCACCAGCGCCATGAGCTGAAACATGTGGTTCTGGATCATGTCGCGGGTGGCGCCGCTCTTGTCGTAATAGCCGGCGCGGTCGTCGGCGCTGACGGTTTCGCTGACGGTGATCTGAACGTGATCGATGTACTTGTAATTCCAGATCGGCTCGAAAATCGAATTGGCGAAGCGCATCACCATCAGGTTCTGGACGGTTTCCTTGCCGAGATAGTGGTCGATTCGGAAGACCTGTTTCTCCTCGAAATACTTGTGGAGCAGTGCGTTGAGTTTTTCGGCGGACTTGAGATCGCGGCCGAAAGGTTTTTCGATGATGACCCGCTGAAAGCCCGGTGATTTGTCGCCAGCGGCCTGGCGCTCGCCGAGGCAGGTGATGATGCCGTCGAATACTTCGGGCGGGGTGGAGATATAGAAAAGGCGGTTGCCGCCTGTGTCGTGGGTTTTGTCCAGTTCCTTCAAGCGAGCGGCGAGGCGGGCGTGGTCTTCGGCGGAATCGTAGGCGCCGGAGATGTAGAAAATATTCGGCTCCATGCGCTTCCAGAGGGCTTCGTCGATGGGCTGGCGGCGCGCGTGTTTTTTGATGGCGTCGTAACAATCCTTGCGGTACTGGTCATCGGTGAGCGGGGTGCCGTCTTTTTTTTCCTTGGAGCGGGCGTAACCGACAAGGACGAATTTTTCGCTGACGAGCTTCTCGCGGCAAAGCTCGTAGACGGCGGGGATGAGCTTGAGCTGCGCCAGATCGCCGCTGGCGCCGAAGATGACGATTGCGCAAGGGACAGGTGTGGGCATTGGGGTAGCTTAGCGTGTGGGGGGCGGGATGACAAAATCCCAAACCCCACGGCGGCGCCGTGGGCGTTCTCAGAGTTGGTCGGGTTCGATTATCATTTATTCCATGCGTGATCCACGATTGACGAAATTGGCGGAAGTGCTGGTGAATTACAGTGTCGGTGTGAAGCCGGGGCAGCTTGTGCGGATATCGGGGCCGACGGTGGCGGAGCCGCTGGTGGTGGAGATTTACCGCGAGGTGGTGCGCGCGGGGGGGAATCCGATGGTTCGCATGGGGCCGGAGGAAGTGGAGGAGATTCTTTATAAAAACGCGACGGAGCAGCAACTGGATTTTTTGAATCCGGTCGCGAAGTTTGAGATTGAAACCGTCGACTGCTCGATCGGAATCTGGGCGGATGAGAACACCAAGGCGCTGACCCATTGCGATCCCAAGCGCATGGCGCGCAGTGCCGCGGCGCGAAGGCCGATCGGGGATATTTTTATGCGCCGGGCGGCGGAAGGAAAATTGCGATGGTCGGGGACGCAGTTTCCCTGCCAGGCCAGCGCGCAGGATGCGGATATGTCGCTGGCGGAGTATGAGGATTTTGTTTTCGCGGCGGGATTGCTTGACCAGGCCGATCCAGTGGCGGCGTGGAAGAAGATTTCGCAGCGGCAGCAGCGGCTGGTGGATTTCCTCAACGGCAAATCGGATTACCACGTTGTGGCGGCCAATGGAACGGATATCCGCATGTCGGTGGCGGGGCACCGATGGATCAACTGCGACGGGCATGAGAATTTTCCGGATGGAGAAGTCTTCACCGGGCCGGTGGTGGACAGCGCCAGCGGGGTCGTGCATTTCAGTTTTCCGGCGGTGCATGGCGGGCGGGAAGTGGAAAATGTGCGGCTGAAATTCAGGGATGGGAAGGTGGTCGATGCGTCAGCCGATAAGGGGCAGGATTTTCTGATTTCGATGCTCGACATGGATGCGGGCAGCCGGCTGCTGGGCGAGTGCGCGATCGGCACCAATTACAGCATCACGCGGTATACGAAGAACACGCTGTTTGACGAAAAGATCGGCGGGACAGCGCATTTCGCGCTGGGGGCGGGATATCCCGAAACCGGTAATGCCAATCAGAGCGGGTTGCACTGGGACATGGTGGTGGACATGCGCGGCGGGGGGTTTGTGGAGATTGATGGGGTGAAGGTGAGCGTGGATGGGAAGTTTGTGGGGGAACACGCCGCGTAAACGCGGCCGCTAAACGTGGGGAGTCAGGCGACGGCGGCGACGACTTTTTTGGCGGCATCGGTCAGGTCGGTGGCAGTTTGCAATGTCGGCAGGGCGGATTGCGCTTCGGCGAGTATTTTCCGGGCCTTGTCGACGTTGGTGCCTTCGAGGCGAACGACGACGGGGACTTTGAAGCCCACTTCGCGGCCGGCTTTGACCAGAGCTTCGGCGATCAGGTCGCACTTGGCGATGCCGCCGAAAATGTTCACGAGAATTCCCTCGACGTGCGGGTCGGAAAGAATGATGCGAAACGCCTCGACGGCGCCCTCGGCGGTGACGGAACCGCCGACGTCGAGGAAATTGGCGGGCTCGGCGCCGTGGAGCTTGATGATGTCCATCGTCGCCATCGCCAGGCCGGCGCCGTTGACGAGACAACCGATGTTGCCGTCGAGGGCGATGTAATTCAGACCGGCTTTTTGGGCGCGCACGTCGAGGGGGCGCTCCTGGGATTCATCGATCAGGGCGGCCAGCTCGGGGTGGCGGAAGAGCGCGTTGTCGTCGAGCGTGAACTTGGCGTCGATCGCCAGGATCTGGTTGGACTTGGTGACCACCAGCGGATTGATTTCAACGAGGGAGGCGTCCATTGCTCGGAAGGCTTTGCCGAGGTTGAACATCAGCTTCGCGGCATCGGATGCGAGCTTGTCCTTGAAGCCGAGCTTGAAAGCCATTTCGCGGGCCTGGAACGGCTGGACGCCCAGCAGGGGGTGGATCGGTTCCTTGAACACTTTTTCGGGCGCGGAGTGCGCGACCTGTTCGATTTCCATTCCACCTTCGGCGGAGGCGATGAGCGTTGCCGCGCCGCGGCTGCGGTCGACGGTGATGGCGACGTAATATTCCCTGGCGATATCGACGGCCGGCGCGACGAGGAGAATGGAAACGGGCACGCCGTCGGGGCCGGTCTGATTGTTGACCATGCGGTTGCTGAGCATGAATTTGGCGGCGTCCCAGGCTTCTTCGGCGGATTTGACGAGCTTGACGAAGCCGGCTTTTCCGCGGCCGCCGGCGTAGACCTGGGCTTTGACGACGCAGGCGGGGGACTTGAGATTCTTGAAGGCCTCGGCGGCCGCCTCCGGCGAGCGGACCACCTCGGCGGCGGGGACGGGAATGCCATGATCGGCGAGGATTCGGCGGGCCTGGTATTCGTGGATTTTCATGAGACAGCAGTTTTCGGGGGGACGGGGTGATTTGTCAATTGCGACAAAAATCTCACTCGTCGCCAGGTTCGGAGATAATTTGGCAGGTTTAGGGTGAACTTCAAAATCATTTTTATCGTTACGGTTACAGTGCCGAATAGAGCCGTTGGCTCGAATACGATTATTCGTGGCCGATTCGAGCGGGCTTGGTGGGCCGGGCGACGGTCGGAGCATCCATTTGCGGCGAGGCGATGCGTTGACGCCCGCGACGCCAAGCTGCTGCAACGATAGAATTCCTCAAATGATGCGAAGTGATGTCCCAGCCATTGTTCTCAGCAGCGGGGGGCTGGACAGCACGACTTGTCTGGCGATCGCGCGGGACGAGAAATTTTCGCCTATTTATTCCATCACGTTTGATTATGGGCAGCGGCATCGGCAGGAATTGGCGGCGGCTGCGAAGGTGGCAGGTGCAATGGGCGTGAAGGAGCATCGGGTTATCCGCATCGACTTGCGGCAGTTTGGAAAGAGCGCTCTGACCGATCAAATCGACGTGCCGAAGGATCGCGAGCCGGGGCAGATGGCGGGGGAGGGAATTCCCATCACGTATGTGCCGGCGCGCAACACGATTTTTCTGAGTTATTCGCTGGCGTGGGCGGAGGTGCTGGAAGTTCGCGATCTGTTCGTCGGGGTGAACGCGGTTGATTACAGCGGATATCCCGATTGCCGGCCGGAATATATCGCCGCGTTTGCGAAGATGGCCAATTTGGCGACGAAGATGACTGTGGGGGGCGGGCGCGCGTTTGCGATTCATGCGCCGCTGATCAATCTGAGCAAATCGGAAATCATTCGGCGGGGGATTGAGCTGGGGGTGGATTATTCACTGACGCACAGTTGTTACGATCCGGATGAGATGGGGCGCGCCTGCGGGCGGTGCGATAGCTGCGTGATCCGGCGGCGCGGATTTGAGGAAGCGGGGGTGTCTGATCCGACGGCGTATCAACCAATGACGTGAGTCAGCCTCGCACCGATCAATATTTCCACGGGGAGACGCGCACCCTCTGCAGATCACCCAAGCCCAGCCCCTCCACATGGCCGTCGCAGAATGCGATGTTCATTACTCCGCTGGTGTGCCGATCCATGTGCGATGAATTGTTGGGGGCTTTTGCCAGCGGGATGCGGTTACCGAGCCAGGGTACGTCTGCGATGGCCGACAGGTATCCACTGGGGCTAGGCGGCCCCCCGTTGGTGGGGGATGGGGCGTATTCCATGTAGTTTGTCGTGTAATAGAGGATATCGCTCTGGTCCATCGGGCTAGTGGGACTTCCGCTGTATGGACGAACTCCGCAATCGGCGAAGAGTAAGGTCTCGGCCGCTTTGTAGACCCGATTTATTCGACAGTTCAACGACTGGCCGTATTGGGATCCATTCCACGTATATTTCGGCCCCGCCCAGATATCGAAAACACTCATGGTGCCCGGCGTGAACACGGGGGTGCCATAAGGGCTGAGCACCATTGAAATGTCTGCATTGTAGCCATAAGAAATTGGCTGATAGGAGTAATTGGAGCCTGGAGCCACGTTGCCGGACACGTTGTTAACCAGCGCGTAACCCGGATAGGGACTGTTCAGCCACTGATCGCTGGGGCATTGAAAAACTTTCGTCTGGGCCTGCGCATTGGACGTGAAGAGAAAGTTGTTGCTGTTAGCGCCTGCGTTTCCTTGACCCAGATACGGAATCAGCGAGCTCGCCCAGTCCAGCACTACGTAGTTCATCCCCAAGGTCGTCGTGCCAACATTCCGATAGGTGAACCGCGTCGTCGGCGTCGTGTCCGCCGCAAGCGCCCACTGATTGTCCGAGCAGGTCGGCACATATCCCTGGTGATCCTGGGCGCACATGATAGCGGCGGTCACCATTTGCCGCAGATTCGACTGGCACTGTACAAGCTGCGCCTGCGCCCGCGCCTTGCTGAGCGCCGGCAAAAGGATTCCGATCAGCAACGCAATGATGCCGATTACCACGAGCAGCTCGACAAGCGTGAAAGCTTTCCGCCGATTCATAAATGTGCTCCTGTCCGAAAAGGGTTGCCCCTGAGATGTCTGTTGCTGGTTCGGCGTCTGCGGGAAAATGCGCCGAGAGTTCCTATCACGAGAAATGCAATGGATGCGGGCTCGGGGACCGAGAGAGAAAATCCGTTGGCGGCGGCGAATGCCTGGAGCGCGGCCATGTCCTGCACGGCGGTCGAGCTAAAATTATCGGCCTGGGACGCATACTTGTTGAAGTTATTGGCAAGCAGGACAAAGTCCGAGCCGTTCACCGAGCCGTCGTAATTGAAATCGCCCTGGTCCCAGTTGGGGGCGTATTTGTTGAAGTTGGCCGCCATGATCGCGAAGTCATCGCCGTTGACCTTGCCGTCGAGATTCGCGTCGCCGTAGAGCGCGTACTGGATGAGGATCTGTCCTGAGGGGAGGCCGCTCACGACTCCGTCGGCGCCGTCGGCGTAACCGATGCCGTAGCTGGAGGAGGCGAGGGAGGTGTCGATTCCACCGGCGCCGGACCAGGAGCCTTCGTTGTATCCGGCGGCGAGATACTGCCGGATCGTGGCGATGGGATCGGGGCCGGTTCCGTAGTTGATGATCATGTAATTGTTGCTGAGATTGAGGGAAGCGGGCCCGTTGATGGTGAGGGATGAGACGACTTCAGCGCTGGAGTTGGAGGTGAAGGAAAGAGTGGTGCGTGTGGTGCCGTTGCCGATGACGAGCGCGCCGGTTCCGCTGAGGTTTCCGATGGTTTGATTGGCGGCGACGGTGAAGGTTCCGTTGTTGATGACCGAGACGCCATTGGTTCCGAGGGCGGAGTTGGCCTTTACGGCGAGATTTGCGCCGGAATTGATGGTGACGGTGGTGGCCGCCGTCAGGCTGCTCGCCGCGGTGAGGTTGGTGACGCCGCTGCCGGTAAAGACGAGCGAGGCGGGGGTGCCGCCATCATTGAGCCCGCCGAGGTTGAGCGTCGCCGACGCCGAGCCGTTCATCGTGGGCGCGAATGTGTCGGTGCCGGAGAGGCTGACCGAGCCGAGGGTGATGGCATAGGGTGTGTTGGAATTGGTGCCGGTGACGGTGAGGGTTGACCCCGCGCCCATCGTCACCGCGCCCAAAGTTGCCGAGGAAACGGGAACCTGGAGGTTGTAGTTTGTCCCGGCGGCGACCGGCACTAAAACGCTGGGAGAAACGCCGTTGAAGTACGAAATAGTGCTCGACGACACATAATACGTACTCGATGAACTGAGCTGATTGTCCTGGATCAGTTCCTGATCGAACAGAAGCCAGTCGTTGGCATCGTTGAGGCCCTCGCCGTTGAAATCCGCCGCGGGATTGAAGGCCATCCCATTGCTGTTGACGTAAGTCTGGTAGAACTCCTGTACGTCGGAATTATTGATCTTGCCGTCTTCGTTGAGATCGCCGAGGCCAAGGCCGTTGAGCGTTGAGTGGCCGAGATCGGAGACTTCATCGGCGGTGAAGCGCTGGATGGAATAGTTGCCGTCGGGGCGATAGCTGACGACTGTGGCGACGTTGTCGCCGTTTTGCAGGCTGTTGAATCCGTAGGCGAAGAGGTTCTGATCGATCTGACCGGCCGAGCCACCGGAATAGTTGACGTTGTTGATTGTGTTGTCACCGGTGCTGATCATGTTGAGAATCTGGGCGTTGGTGATGCCGACCGGGAGATTCAAAAATGCGTATTCGGAAGTGGTGGTGCCATCGCTCTGGATATCGAGCTGACGATTTTCGTAGGTTGTGGGGGCGGAAGTGAATGGCTGAAAGCTCTGGATGCTGGCGGTGGGGGTTCCGCGATCGACGTAGATGGTGTCATACCAATCGCTGTAGACCGGGGGGGCGCTGGTGTCTGAGTTGTGGCGGAAGGAAATCACTTCGATGTAGTGATATCCAATGGAAAGATTGGCGGTGTCGATGGTCTGCGAATAGGCGCCGTTTCCATTGGCGTTGTAATATCCCGGCGAAGAGCTGGCGAAATTCTGGTAGCCGTAGGAGACGTTGCCGGGCGTGGTGGTTTCGCCGTTGGTGCCGGGCGTGGTGGAGGTGACACCGCTCGGGGCGACGGTGATGGCGCCGCCGTCGATCGTGAACTGCGCGCTATCGCCATCGGCATCCTGATCGTGATAAACCTGGGTGGAACTGACCTGCAGATTGGCTTCGACCGTGTTGAGCGTAAGGGTGAATGTCGGGCCGGTGACAACCTGAACGGTGGCGTTTCTTTCGGTGCCGTTGCTGTAGTTGGCGTTGGGTTCCCACCCGCCGGGGGTGGTGCCGGCGCCGGTTTGGCTGGCCATTACCGAAGAATTACCGCCGAGTGTCAGCGTGCCGGTGGGCGTGGGCAGAGCGTAGATCAGAAACCCATCGTTGGTGGCATACGTGCTGCCACCGCCCAGAGCATAAGTTGAGTTGTTGAGGAAACGGGCGTTGACGTATCCCCCGCCGGAAATCGAGCCGCCGGATTGCACCTGGAGGAACTGCGGGATGTCACCGTTGGGATCGGCATACGAGCTGGTCGCGTTGCCGGTTTCTTCTTCAAGCCAGGTGCCGGGCGCGAAGGTGACGTCAAACGATCGGCTCTCGTATCCCGCGGTCGTGGAATTGCTGAGCATCACCACGCACGAGCCGGTGCGCTCGTACGCCAGAAGATTTTGTTCGATCCAGTCCTGGCGATAGTTTCCGCGTCCGTAACGGTTGCGGAGGTCGACGAGATTGGTGACGTCGAGATTTGAATAGGCGGAATTTTGAGTGTTGGTGTCGTAGGTTCCACCGAGCGCGCCCATTTCCGAATCCTTGGGATCATTGGCGCCGCCTTCGGGGAAATATCCGCTGCTTCCGCTGCCGCTTTCGTTGTTGATGGTCTGACCGTTGTAGTAAACAATGGCGTTGCCGGGGAGCATCAGAGTATACGCATACGCCACCTGCACCAGTCCGGGTGCGGGAATTCCACCGTCCTGGTCACTGACGAATTTCACGCCTTCGGAGCCGTTGAGCAATCCATCATCGGAATAGTCGAGGCTGGACTGCACGACGTTGTACCAATTGTTTCCGCCCGAGGCGCCGAAGGCGCCGTTGTATGCGTTGAGGTTGGCGTTCATCGCCCAGTAGAGAGGGAAATCCAGCGCATCGCGATTGCCCTGCACGGTGCTGCTGGAGGGATTGGAGTCGCTCAGGTTGATGTACTGCTGCACCTGCGATGTGCTGCTGGAATAAACTTCCGAGAAGGAATAGACCTGCTCCTGCGAGCCGTTGAGCAAGGTGCGGGGCGATTCATCGTAGACCGCCGTGTCGAGATAATTCAGCACCCACGTCGGCATGTTCAGCGCCGCATCGACGCGGAAGCCGTCGACGCCCATATCCTGCAGCATCCACTGCGTGTAGCGCATCAGGTATCCGGTGGCATTTTCGGCGACGGCCGTTCCCGCCATCGGATTGGACGGGTTGTAGGGATAAATCGTGAACGACTGGCCCAGCGCGCTGTTGTAAACCGTCTTGGGGGTCTCGGATAAATCCGGGTAATACTGCGCATTGGACGCGGTGGGGACGTTGGCGAGATAACCGTTCCACGGCGTGGTTCCTTCGGGAATATTCTGCGGATTGCCTGCGGTGGTTGGCTGGCGAATCAATTGGTAATTGGATTCCTGCGCGATGTCGTCGAGGCCGGCGACCTGGCCGTCGGTGCCGTTGGACGGTTCGTTTGGATCGTGGAAATCGCCGTTGTAGTAATAGGTGGTGCCGTTGTCGGTGTAGGAATCTCCGCTGCCGTTGGCGTTGTATCCGAGCGTGTTATAGCCGGGCGCGCTGGGGTTTGTATCCTGAAGCGTGACGGCCAGGCCGGGATATCCACCGGAAGCGGCAAAGCCGGAGGTGCTGGCATCCATGCTGCCGGCCACGTTCCAGAGGAGATCGGAGTACGCCAGTCCGCCGAATGAATGGATTCCCTGCACGACGGATTGGAATTCCGCCTGGGTGCCGTAGGTGGTGGGTTGCTGCGCGGTGCCGAGATCGAAGCGGTTGTAGACGTCGTAGCCAACGGAATTGCTGGTGGTGCTGTAACCCGGTGGCGGCAGGTAAACCGAGCCATACCCGCTCTCGAAGATGTCGGGCATCTTGTTTTCGGTGGCGAGATAATTGCTGTCAAAATCCTGGAGGATGACCGGGGGCGAAACGTTGTACTGGGCAGTGGCGTAGGATGGAAAAAGCGCCAGTGCGCCGGCGAGGAGCGCGGCGATCCAAAATCCTCGCAGCACCCGCCCAGTGTCCATGTGAACCCCCCCGAAATTCCCAATAGGGAAACGATAGTTAAATATGGTAAACCGATTCAACTCCACCAGACACCCTCACACGCCAGTACTGGATAATTTAACCATATCTCGGTCGCAAATGAAAGAACTAATTTTCCAAATGGATTGACTCAGCCGTATGGGCTGAGTCAATGCGCTGGAGATCAGATTATTACAACCTGCTTGCGGATCAGGCCTTGCGGCGGCGAACGCCGAGCAGAAGCGACGCAATTCCCAGCAGGGAGAGGGTCGCCGGCTCGGGCACTTCCGCGGAAATCGCCAAGCTGTTGAAGTAATTGTTGCTGTCCGTATTCCGGTCGAACATGTCGACCTGCTGAATGGGCCCGACCGTGTAGTTACTAAAGACATACGGCGTGCTGAACGTCAAGTTCCCGGGCGCGGGGCTGATCGTCAACGTGTACTGATTAAATCCATCGGGAACGCCCCCAACCGCCACGGTGACAATCAGGCCGGCGTTGAGGTTGGCGAACGTGATGGGGACGTTAGTATTGTCCGTTCCATCGTTGTCGATCAGTGTCATGCTGTTATTGCCACCGCCCGCATATTCCAGAGTCAGCAGCGGGGAGGCTGTCGCGCCGGCACCCTGGCCGGTATCCAGCGAAAATCCCTGGGCTGAGCCCGAACCACCGATGCCATCCGCTTGCATGGCCACGCTGAACGTCTGGTTGAACAGCGTTCCCAGAGTGGATGGATCGGAATATCCGCCGGCAGCCGGCAGGAATTCCCTTACCAGGTCCACGCTCGGAGACAGGGCTGTTGGAGTGTTGGCGTAAACGCCCCAGCTATAACTTGAGGTTGAAATGTTCTTGCTCGAGCTATCGAGATAGGTGCCGGAGTAGGGCGGGCCGTTATTGTTCGTCGTGTAGCTAACCCATGGCCCAAAGCCTGAGCCCAGGTTGGAAGCGCTGACGCCCCAGCCGCCGCTGGAATAATTGGAAGCGTTATCGCTTGCGATCATTGCCGCCCTGGAAGCCGGGCTGACGAATGCGATCGTCGCACAAGCGATGCCCAGGGAAGCCAATTTTAGAATCGCCGCGGATCGAACCGTTGACTTGATCATGTTTCTCCTCTTCTCCAATACGAAATGACGCAGATCACGCTCAGGTCAGGCCGGCGATTTCGTATTTCTTTGGCAGCAGGGTTAACCGCTTAATCACCCAAGCCAAAAAAAAGCGACCGACGCCTGAATCACCATTTCGCGTTCGAAATCCTCAATCGAACGCCAACCGCTCCTGAGAAATGGCCTCACCCCGCAAAGCGACAAATGAGGCTTATTTTGCGATAGAATAATACGTTCTTCGCGTTTGTCAAACAAATAAATGGGGTAAATCACAATTGTCGATCCAGGCGTTGCCACCCAAACCCCCAGCGACAGGGTGCTGAATCTGGAATTATTGAGATAACTCGCTGTCTTGCTGTGAGATACTGCTGATAGAAGCTCTTACGCAATTCTTTTTCATTTTGAATCTTGATAATGTTCATCGGTTTGTTAAACTGATTCAACCGGCGATAAACGGGCGTGGTCTGAAAACCGACTTCAATTGAAGCGGGGCAGGTTATGTTGCAAGGAAGTCTGACTTCCGATACAGGGGTGGACACCATGCGGTCCACTGCTACCAAGCCCGTGAATCTGCGGGATGTTGCCAAACGGGCCAAGGTGTCGGTGGCCACGGTGTCGATGGTTCTCAACGAGAACCCGCGCATCAGCCGCGCGACGCAAATGCGCGTGCAGCAAATCATCGACGTGATGGGGTATCGCCCCAATCGTCTGGCGCAAAGTCTTTCCAGTAGATATACCGGTGTGATGGCGGTCATGTTGCCGGCGCTACGCCACGGGTTTGGGGACGCATATTTCGGCGAACTGATCAGCGGGATCTGCGACCGGGCGGGAAAGCTGGGCTACAAAGTCATGCTCGAGCAGGCCAAGCCCGATTTCATCAGGAACCGCGATCACATTGCCATCTACGAGCGGCGCTTCATTGACGGGATGCTGTGCCTGGGGTGCAACGACCGGCATCATTTCCTTGCGGATTTTTCCGATCGCAGATATCCGCTGGTGGTCGTGGACAATTATCTGCAGCAGTGGAACCTGGATTATGTCGTGTGCGATTACCGCGCGGGCACCGAGCAGGTGATGAACTATCTGCTGCAACTGGGGCATCGGAAAATCGGATTTATCAACGCGGCCCCGGAAGTGCGCACGGCGCGCGACCGGCAGGAAGTGTACGAGCAGCGTCTTGGCGGCGTGGGCGTGGAAATCCCGGCGCAGTGGAAGGGGGATGGCCAGTTCACCGAACAGGGTGGCGCCGCGGCGGCGCAGCGAATCCTCGAGGCTGCGCCCGATGTCACCGCGCTGTTTGCGGGTAATGACAAAATGGCCCTGGGCGCGATGCATTATTGCAGCCATCGCGGGATTCGCATTCCGCACGATATCTCTATCATTGGATTCGACGACATGCAGCAGGCGGCGTTCGTTAATCCGTCGCTCACCAGCGTGCATCTCCCGCTGTATGAGGTGGGAGCGCTGGCGTGCGAGCGGTTGGTGGAGCGCATCCGCGGAAAGGTCGAGCGCGTCGCTGAAACGCTTCCGACGCATCTGGTCGTGCGCGAATCGACGGCAATGGTCGCCCAGCATTAATCTGCCGGGATTAATCTCTCGGGGCATTTGAGGAAGCACTGAGCGGAGGATCGAAATTTCAGCGAAGTCGTCTCGCGCCGGGTGGAGGACACCAAGGCGCGCATCATCACCATTTCTGATTATCCCATGAACAACTTTCATCGATTGCTAAACTGGCGGTTCTTTTTTTGTCTGCTGACGATCGGCGTTTCGGCCGCGATGGCCGATTCCAGCGGCGTCAAGCTGTACACGCACGTGCTTTACTTCGAGGCCGCCGACGATGCGCCGCATCATGTGGTCGTCGCCGGTGATTTCAACGGATGGTCGCAGGATGCCAACGCGATGACGCGCACGGATAGTCGCCAGTACAGCGTCACGCTGCAGGTGACGGAGGGCGTTCACTTTTACAAATTCGTCGTGGACGGCAACTGGATGAACGATCCGCACAGCGACCATGAGCTGGAAATTCCCGATGGATACGGGGGAAGAAATTCGGCGTTTCTGGTCGGTCCCGATGCCCGACAGGCTGCGCCGCCACGGCCGGGCAAAATTCAGGCCGATCTGCTGCGCCATGACCTGGACGATGTGCGCGACCGCAACATCGTGTCGCCACAGCAGCTTCGGCTCGGCCTCACGGCGCAGGCGGGAAATCTCGATCACGCGGCGATCCTCTGGAGCGGCGACGGCACCAACTGGCAATCGCAGGAGATGTATTCCATCCGACGCCATCTCGGGCTGGAAGATTTCGCGGGTCTCGTGACGGTCGATCAGGGTCCGGTGTCTTATCTGTTCAAGCTCACGGACGGCGGCACCACCGCCTTTTACGCGGGGGGGCAACTTTATTCCTCGCAGTCGGAAGCGGCGGCCCACGCGTATTTGTGCGACATGAAGCCGGATTTTGTGACGCCCGACTGGGCCAAGCACGCGATCTGGTACCAGATTTTCCCCGAGCGTTTCCGCAACGGCGATCCTTCCAACGATCCGCCCAACACCAAAAAGTGGACCAGCAGTTGGTTTTCCACACTCGACGGCGAAAGCGGGGAGTTTTATCACGATGTCTGGGGCCGGCGCTACGGCGGGGATTTTCAGGGAATCATTTCCGAGTTGCCGTATCTGCGCAGCCTCGGCGTCAACTGCATTTATCTCAACCCGATTTTCAAGGCGAATGATCTGCACAAATATGACACGACTGATTATCGCCACGTCGACGACCATTTCGGCTATGCCGGCGATATCGATCAGCTCCAGGGGGAAACGGATGATCCGGCGACGTGGCAATGGACCAAGACGGACAAGCTGTTTCTGGATTTTCTCGCCCAGGCGCACGCGCAGGGGTTTCACGTCATCATCGACGGGGTTTTCAATCACGTCGGCGTGGCGAATTACGCGTTTCAGGATGTGAAGAAAAACGGGCGAAACTCGAGATATGCGGGCTGGTTTGAAGTCACCAGTTGGGATCCGTTTCACTGGACGGGATGGGGCGGGTCGCCGGATGGTATGCTGCCGGAATTTCGCAAGGATCCGGTGCTCGGGCTGGTGCACGGCCCGCGCGAGTTGGTGATGAACATCACCCGCCGATGGCTCGCGCCCGATGGCGATCCTTCCCGCGGCGTGGATGGGTTCCGGCTCGACGCCTGCGAAAATGTCCCCAAGCCGTTCTGGGTCGATTGGCGAAAACTCGTTAAGTCGATCAAGCCGGATGCGTATCTCAGCGGTGAAATCTGGTCGATTGCGCCCGGCTGGCTTGATGGCCATACGTTTGACGCGACGATGCAATATCCCTTCGCGGAGGCGATGGAATCATTTTTTGTCGATCAGGGCAATCGCATTGTGCCGAGCGCCTTCGCCAGCCGGCTTCAGCAATTGACGTATGTCTACCCGTTCCAGGTGTCGCTGGTGCAGATGAACCTGCTGGACAGCCACGACACCGATCGGTGGGCGTCGCGATTTGTGAACCCCGATCTGCCGTTCAACGGCAAATCGCGGGTGCAGGACAATAACCCGCACTACAATATTTCCAGGCCCACGGAACAGGAGTGGGTGCGGATGAAGCAGTCGCTGGTGGTGCAGATGACCTACGTCGGCGCGCCCATGATATATTATGGTGATGAGACCGGGATGTGGGGCCCGAGCGATCCGTCCGACAGGGAGCCGATGACGTGGAAAGACCTTGGGCCGTATGATGATCCGCAGGTTGTCTTCCGGCAGGATGTGTTTGACCAGTATCAGCGGCTGATCGCGATCCATCGGCGGCTACCGGCGCTGCAGACGGGTTTCGCGCATACGGTTTTGGCGGATGATGATGACGGCATTTTTGCGTTCAGCCGGGATCTTGGAAAACAGCACGTCTGTGTTATAGTTAACCGAGGCCCGTTCTCGCACTCCGTGGAGTTGAAATTCGGACCAGCGGACCGGAATTTATCGCTGGTGAACTGGCTCGATCCCAATGAAGCGCAATTGGACAATGGCGCATCGCAGGCATCGCCGGATTCACCGGGCCGGCCGGAGATTTCATCCATCGCCGGCGCGGCGCCCGCGGCGATCGATCATCATGGCCGGGTGAATGTGACGCTCGGGCCGTGGGGCGCGATGATCCTCTCATCGCCCGATGCGGCGGCCAACTGATTCGGGAGTCCAATCCATGTCGATTGGCAGCATGATCCGCTGGCTGTTGGCCTGGGCCGCCGCATTGGTGGTGGTCTGGTCGTTCTTCGAAGTGGGGATGCGGCTGTGGCGCGAGCATGATCCGTCCGATCATCGCACGCGCCTGGTCATCATGCAGTGGGGGGATGCTTCGGAAGAGCAGATCGTCGAAGGGCTCAAGAACCAGTACGAAAAGGAACACCCCGACATCAAGATCGAGCGCATTCACGCCAACGATTTTGATCCCAAGCTCAAGACGATGATGGCGGCCGGGACACCGCCGGATTTGTTTTACCTTAACTCGGACGATCTGGCCGATTTCGCCACCGAGCATCTCATCACCAACCTGGATCCGCTCATTGCCGATATGCCCGATGGGCAGAAATGGCTCGATGGGTATTACCCGGTGCTGCTCAATGCGTTTCGATTCGACGGCCACGCGGCGGGAAGCGGGCATTTGTACGGCATTCCGAAGGATTTCACGACGATGCTGATGTACGTGAATTGCGACCTGTTCAAACAGGCGGGGATCGCGATTCCGTATGGCGGGTGGACGTGGGATGAGTTTTTCGACGACTGCAAAAAGATTTCCAAGCTTCCGGCCGATGCCGCGGGGCGGGATTACGGCGCGGTCTTCAACGCGTGGCCGGGAATGATCCAATGCCTGATGCGCTGTTATGGCGGGGATCTTTTCAACGGCTCGGATTTCACGCATATCACGATCGACACGCCCGCGGGTATCAAGGCGCTGTCGGTGATTCAGCAGGCCCGCTTTGTTGATGAAAGCATTTACCACAGCACCGGCCCGCAATCGGGCAGTTACGGCGAGCAGCTTTTTTATACCGGCAAGGTGGCGATCCTCGGGCCGGTGGGGCGGTGGCAGACGCCGCACTTCCGAGGCGTCGGGCAGAACGATGAGGGGATCACCAGCTTCCACTGGGATGTGGTTCCGCTTCCGCACGAGCAGAAGGCGGCGGTGAACATCGCCACGGTTGCCTGGACGATGTCCGCGGACACGAAGCATCCCAAAGAGGCGATGCAGCTCTTGCGTTTTCTCGCTGGGGCGCGGGGACAGGAGGTGGTTGCCCGGGGCGGCATGGCGATTCCGTCGTTGAGGGCGGTGGCCGAGAGCCCCGCATTTTTATCGGGGAAACCGGCCCATTCGCAGATTTTTCTTGATGAGGTGAAGGACAGTTACAACCCGGTGTTTCCGTCCGATCCGGAATTTTCGCAATATATGACCGATGATATTTCCGAATGCCTGGACCTGAATCAGGAATCTCCCAAGCAGGTGGCCCAGGACCTGTCGACCGACTGGGCGCACGAGATGGCGTCGCCGCTGAAGACCAAACAATATCCACCGATGCGCTGGATGCCGATCGTCGCCGCCACTGGACTGATGATCGCAGTCGCGGTGGCGTCGGTCTGGCTGGTGAGCCGGCGGCAGAAACTTGGCGCGCTGGATAAGAAGATGGAGCGCGTCGGGTGGTTGTTCGTTTCTCCCTGGGTGATTGGATTTATCGGGCTGACGCTTGGGCCGATGGTGCTGTCGCTTCTGCTGTCGATGACGCGCTGGACGGCGATGACGCCGATGACGACCGCGCAGTTTGTCGGCGCCGACAATTACAAGGAAATGGCCACCTACGATTTCCAGGAGCACATCAAGCCGGCGCTGCTGGTGACGGGATATTACGCCGCGCTCTCGGTGCCGCTGGGTCAGCTTGCGGCGCTGGCGGTTGCGATGCTGATGAATTCCAGGGCCAGGGGAATCACGATGTTTCGCACGATTTATTACATCCCCACTCTCGTCGGCGGTGTGACGATGGCGGCGATCTGGCTCTGGCTGCTGAATCCCACGTATGGGCTGATCAACCATATCCTCGGACCAATTGCATCGAAGATGGGCACTGCTCCCCCGGACTGGATCGGCTCCGATGCCGACCGCTGGGCGGTTCCTGCGATGGTCATGATGAGCATGTGGACCGTCGGGGGGGGGATGCTCACCTATCTGGCCGCCCTGAAAAATGTGCCGTTTTCTCTCTACGAAGCGGCGCGCATCGACGGCGCCAGCGCAACGCGGCAGTTCTTCACCGTCACGATCCCGATGATCTCGCCACTGATTTTTTTCAACCTGATCATGGCGATCATTGGCAGCTTCCAGGTATTCGCCCAGGTATTCGTCATGACCGGCGGCGGACCCAAGAATGCGACGTTGTTTTATGTGATCTATCTGTATCGCCAGGCGTTTCAGTTCCACAACATGGGTTACGCCAGCGCGCTGGCGTGGGTGCTGTTCCTTCTCGTGCTGGCTCTGACGGGCATTGTCATCCGCGGCAGTAAGAGCTGGGTGTATTATGAAGGGCTCAAGGCATGAGCACGGCCACGGCTGAAATCCCGACGCGCGCGGATGCGGTACAACCACCGCCGCCGCGCCCCGCTCCGCCGCGCAGGCCTTCGCCGAAAAATCCGACGCACTGGATCACTTACGCGCTGCTTATCTGCGGGGCGATTTTGATGCTGATTCCGTTTGTGTCGATGATCAGCAGCAGCCTCAAGACCGATCCTGAAATCCAGCAGATTCCACCGACCGTGATGCCGAGAACCATCCAGTGGCACAATTACCCTGATTCGCTCGGCCAGGACAAGATGGACCTTGGCCGCACGCTGCCCAACACGGTGGTGGTCACCTTCTGCTGCGTGGTGGGGCAGGTGATCTCGAGCAGCCTGGTGGGTTTCGGCTTCGCGCGTTTTCGCTTTCGCGGGAAAAATGCGTTGTTCATCCTGATGCTCAGCACGATGATGCTGCCGGCGCAGGTGACGATGGTTCCGCTGTTCGTGCTCTTCCGCGGACTGGGATGGATCGACACGTTTTTGCCGCTGATCGTCCCGTCATTTCTGGCGGGGCCGTTTTTTGTGTTCATGTTCCGGCAATTCTTCGCGTCGATTCCCGAGGAGCTGATGGAAGCCGCGCGAATCGACGGCGCGGGCACGCTGCGGATTTTCTGGCAGATCATGCTGCCGCTCACCGGGCCGGTGATCGCCATCACCGCCATTTACACCTTCATGGGCACGTGGAACGATTATCTCAACCCCTTGATCTATTTGAATTCGCCGGAGAACAACACGCTGGCGCTGGCGCTGGCGTCGTTCAACGGGCAATATGGGGTCACGCACGTCAACCAGCTCATGGCGGCGAGTTTCATGACGATGATTCCGTGTTTGCTGCTGTTCGCGGCGGCGCAGCGGTACTTCGTGGAGAATATCGCGATGACGGGGGGGAAATCGTGAATATGGGGGGGGAAACGCCGCACAAGTGCGGCCGCTAAACGATGGGAGGTGGAGGCTTTCGATTAGGGTCGATTTGAACCGATTAACTCCTCCGTAACTCGTCATTCTGCCGGAGATTGGGATCGTAAGAATTTTATCTTGTGGTTTGCAGGTATTTCGATATAATTGCGGGTGAGTTTTGGTGTGACAAGGGCAGATTGGCGATCTGCTATTTTTTGTCCAATGAAGTTAACCGTTTAACTCATGTTTGCGGTTTGATTTGACCAAAATAGACATTTCAGGCGAATTTGAAGGGAGAACGTGATGCGGAAGAGGAACCGGATTCGTAATCTGTCTCTGTGCGTGGGTGGATTGGCGCTCACCGGCGCGGTCAACCATGCGTACGCGCAGATTGTCGTCGATGGCTCGCTCGATGCGGGGTACGGGTCGGCAATTACCACGCAGACAATCAACACCGGCTACGGCGACAACAGCACCGACTCCAGCGGCCTTTCCACCGGCGGTTCAGAACTCGACGCGGGCTACGGCGTCATTCAAAACAACACGCTCTACGTATTCCTCAGCGGAAATTTTCAGAACAACGGAAACCATGTCGATGTCTTTATCGCCGATGCAGCCTCCGCCGGGCAAAGCACGTTGAACATTTCCAATGGTTGGACCGCCGCGGCGATGAACACTTCCACGTTCACATCGGGCTTTACTCCGAGCCTTCTTCTGGACGGCAATGTCAGCAATGGAAATAATTTCTACGTTGACCAGTATGTTCTGGGGGCGAGCGGCAGCAGCAATACCTACCTCGGAAACCTGACGATCAACGGTTCGGGCGTGGCACAGGGAACGATGGGCGGAATCGCCTTTGGATTGAACAACACCAACACCGCCGGCGTGAACGGCAGTTCCGGCACGGCCGCCAACGCTACTGCCGCCGATGCCGTCAGCACCGGCCTGGAAATCGGCATTCCCCTTTCGGCGCTGGGCAATCCCAGTGGAAATATCGAGGTGTATGCGGGCATCTTCGGCGGTAACGATGCCTATCAGTCCAATCAGTTTCTTCCCGGCGAGGCTGTAGGAACGGGCGATAGCGGCACGGGCGTGTTCGCCCAATCGGCCGGGCAATTCTTCACGATCAATGCCCCGGCATCGCTTCCCAACGGTGACTGGCTTCCAACCGTCGGCGGCAGTTGGGCGACCAGCACCAACTGGTCCAACGGTTATGTCCCCAATGTCGCGGGCGATGCCGCCAATTTCGCCGGTGCGACCGCCAGTTCCACGGTCACCCTCGACGGCAACCATACCGTCGGCACTATTACTTTCGACAGCAGCAGCTACTCCTATACGATCAAGCAAGGCTCGAGTGGAACGCTTACCCTCGACAATGGCTCAAGCTCCGCAACCGTCACCGACTTTTCCGGTAATCACACGATTGCCGCTCCGGTAAAGCTCAATTCAAACACGACATTTTCCGTCATCAGCAACGGCAACACCCTGACCATTGGCAACAACATCACAGGGACGGCCGGCGTGACGATCGATAACCCGGGCGACGGGGTTGTCGTGTTCAGCGGCACCAATACCTATGGCGGCGGCACCACGATAACCGCCGGCAATTTGCAGCTCGGCTCATCCACCGGGCTGCCTGTGGGAACGGCTCTCACCCTCAATGCACAGGACGTTCCTTCCGGGGTGCTGGATCTCAACGGATATAACGCCAACCTTTCGAGTATTACCGTTCTCACCGGGTCACAAACCGGCCCCACGGGCGCCTTCGCTTCCATCATCAACACCAGCGCCGTCTCGGCGACTGCGACGTTGACTTACGCCGGTTCCAATACCAATCCTTCCACGTTCAACGGCAAGATCAACGATTCGGGCCCCAGCGGTGGGATCACGGCCCTCACGGTCGCCAGCGGGTCACTGACCTTGACGGGCACGAATACCTATGGCGGCCTCACCACCATCAATACCGGGGCGACGCTGACGACTTCCTCCACTGCAGGCACAGCTTTTCCGTCGGGCAACAGCGCGGTCAACAACGGATCGTTTGTCGTCAATGACGTCGTCAATGCAGCCAGCATCACGGGCTCGGGAACAACCACCGTCAACGCGTTGCAAAGTCTCACTGCCGTCACCCTGAACCAGGGCGGCCTGGTCAACAACGGCACCGTCGCCACCTTGGGAAACAGCGTCGTCGGCCCCATGAGCGGAACCGGCACGCTGAACATCGAAGGCGGCACCCTCCAACTGGCGGCAGGTAGTGGTCTCAACTCCGTCGGCAGCTTGTCCATCGGGGCCGGCGAAGCGCTGGATATCTCCAATAATACCCTGATCATCAACTACGGCTCCGGTCCCGATCCGATTGCCAGCATCGCCGCCATGATCCAGGCGGGTTATGCCAACCACACCTGGCTTGGCACTGCCGCCGTCCCCAACATTATCTCGAGCAATGCGCAGACCAACTCGGGCAGCTACGGCATCGGCTATTCCGATTACAACGATGTCGGCAATCCCGCCGGGCTTTCGTCCGGTCAGATTGAGATCACCTACACCCTGCTGGGCGATGCCAACCTCGACCACAAAGTCAACGGGTCCGACTTCATTCTGATGGCGGCAAACTTCAACGACTCGGTTACCGCCGGCTGGGACAAGGGCGATTTCAATTACGATAACAGCGTCAATGGCTCCGACTTCGTTCTGCTCGCCGACAATTTCAACGACTTCGCGAGCCAGTCGGCCACCACCGCCGCCGACCTGGCGGCGCTGAATGCCTTCGCCAGCGCCAACGGCATCAGCCTCACAAGCGTCCCCGAACCCGCATCACTCGGGCTGCTGACGCTGGGCACGGTCGCCGCCCTGACTCGCCGCCGGCGTCGCGCGGCCAGATCCAGTTGATCCGAAACAATTTCGGCACGAAGGTGTTCCGGCCCATATCGTTCGCCGCGTCGGCAAGCGAGAGGGCCTTTTTTTTCGCCGATTCCCATCCCCAGGGGCGCCCGTTGAAGATTCCGCCTCAATCGCTACCATGCCAACAAAACGCCGCGAAGTGAGAATGATCGCGGCGACATCAGGGCAGATAGCTCAGTTGGTAGAGCAATGGACTGAAAATCCATGTGTCGCCGGTTCAATTCCGGCTCTGCCCATTAGGCTGAAAACGGCGTTTTCTCGCTTATAATCAACTTCTGTCTTTTTTCTGCTCCTCCCGGCGACACATGGACACCAACTCCGCTGGTCGTCGGGGAATTTTACCGGAATTCCCGGGCAAATTAGCGAGTTTTGATCGATATCGCTGGTGATTTCGACACAGGTTCGACACAGAATTCCTGGGCTTAAAACTTTCCGTGGTATGAATCCGAATTGGGGAGCCCAATGCACAAACTGTATTCGGGGCCCCGACGCACTTGACGTTGAATTTGTTCTTCAGTTATTTCGGATCGGACGGCCGGCCCGTCTGGACACTGCTTCCTTACTCACCCGATTGGCGATGGTAGCTCTCAACCGCGCGGACTCCCTGTGGTATCCCACGATGCGGCTCTTCCGCCAACCATCCCCGGCGACTGGATCGATGATCTGCAACCAGACCTGCGTTATGCGGCATCTCTGTTCGCGCCAGCGCAACATTAACCCGCCGCCGGCACAACATCGATCCCCGGCGTTACCATACGCAACGGCTGACTGAACGGGAAATGCCGGTCAACCTGCCGGGGGTGGCGTTGTCGTAGCTGATGAACGTCTGCAACATACCTCGCACCTCGTACGCCAACCCGAGAGATAAACTACGAAGGCGCGAAGGACGCGAATCCCTCGCAATGCTCCGGGATTTTCTCACGCGAAAATTTTTTCGTTTCGCTTCCAAAATTCGATCAATCGCGGAGGTCACCTTTTCTCCGAAACACGAAGAGACTAAGTCATTTGTCAATATAGCATCGACGTGCGCGGGGGGAGTCCCCGTATAGGAGTTTACACCCATAAGAAAAACCTTTTGTAAAGTTTATTCGTCTTATGCCGTCGCCCGATAGATCGATTGTTCCGATTCGCCAAAGCCGGAGATTAAGACAGAAGGAGCGAAGGCTATGGGATTATTTTGGACGCGAACTTTATGTGCGTCATTCCTGATCGTGGTTGTTTGCGCTTTGGCGCCGGCGCAAGTGACAACTCGGCCGGCGACGACACAGCCGGATGGGAAGAAATCCGCCTCAACGCGGCCGAGCAGCGGGGGCGCGGATTTGACCAATCTCAGTCTGGAAGACCTCATGAACGTTGAGGTGACAAGCGTCGCGAAGGAGCCGCAGAAAATCGCCGATGCTCCCGCTGCCGTGACGGTCATCGGACAGGATGACATTCAGCGGTCGCAGCTGGGAAGCATTCCGGATTTGCTCCGCCTGGTTCCGGGGATGGATGTTGCCCAGATCAGCGCCAATAGTTGGGCCATCACCTCGCGCGGAGATAATGGATTTCTCGCGGACGACCTTCTCGTGCTGATGGACGGCCGCTCACTTTACAACGCGGCGTTTGGGGGCGTGACGTGGAACGCGGTCAATTATCCCCTGATGGATCTCGACCGCATCGAAGTCATTCGTGGTCCCGGTTCAACTCTCTGGGGCTCAAACGCCGTCAACGGCGTCGTCAATATCATCACCAAATCGTCCAAGGATACACAGGGGGCCCTGTTCGATGTCACGGGCGGATCGCAATCCGATATCGGAAATGTCCGCTACGGCGGCCAAATCGACGACAACACTTTCTACCGGGTCTATTCACAATATCAGTACACCGGCAACGGCGAGCAGGTGAATAGCGATCCCTCCCACGATCAGTGGCAGGGGATGCAAAGCGGCTTTCGGGTGGATAAGTATACATCGCCGGAGGACATTTTGACTGTTCAAGGCGATGCTTACGAGCAGCAGTTGAACGAAACAACCACACCTATTTTGGGCTCCCAGAACACACCGTTTTTCGAAAATGGCGGTGACGTGCTCGGACGCTGGACCCATACGGAATCTGATCGGGCTGACACTTCGGTGCAAGCATATTACGATCGCCAAGTTCTATCCACTTATCCGGTTGGATACGAGCAGGACACCTATGACATTGAATTCCAGAACCGCTTTCCTATCGGCGCGATTCAGGATGTCACCTGGGGAATGGGTGCTCGCGACTATTTCATCCGGATGACGGACAATCCCGGTTTCACCGCCAGTCCGAACTATCGCAACGAATATATCTACAACGGATTCGTCCAGGATCAGGTTTCCATCGTACCGAATCGCCTGCAGTGGTCCTTCGGCACGAAGCTTGAATACAACAATCTGGCGAACCTGGAAGTCGAGCCGAGCACTCGGCTGCTATGGACGCCCGATGAACGAAACTCGGTTTGGGCCGCGATCTCCCGTTCCACCCGGACACCGTCGATCTACGAGGAAAGCCAGCTCCAACTTGGCCCCGTTCCCATCGGAACCGATGATCCCAACGCCGAAACCACCGATTCGTACGAGGTGGGATACAAGGTCCAGCCGGTTAAGCCGTTGACCCTGGATGCGACTGCTTTTTACAACTCGTATTCCGGTTTGATCGTTCCCGTGCCCGATCTTCTTAACCCCGGTCAAGTGGATTACGAGAATGGGGTGGACGCCCACAGTTACGGCACCGAGGTTTCGGCCAACTGGCAGGTCACGCCGCGATGCCGGCTTGGGGCCAGTTATAGCTACCTCATGACACGCGCTCAGCCGGAAACGACGTCTATTGCCGATGATTTTATTCCCCGCGACGAGACGCAGTTCGTCGAGGGAAGCAGTCCGCGTAATCAGTTCCAGGTCCATTGCTATCTGGATTTGCTATCCAACCTGCAATTCAACACCTCTGTTTACTATGTCGATGCGCTTTCCTACATCAACGCGCTTGCAACCGACGGGAATTTCCAAAGCGTTCCAAGCTACATTCGCCTGGATATGAATCTCCGCTGGCAGGTGAAACCGAATGTGACCCTCGCGGTGGGTGTACAGAATCTTCTGCAGAATCGCCACTACGAATTCGGCAACGTTTTTTCGCAGGCCCAGTCCACGGAGGTGCCGCGGACCGTCTTTGCCGAATTGACGATGTCATTTTAAGAGCGGCGTGGAAATAAAAGTTGGTGGCAGTCTTGAGCACTGAGATTTATGAACAGCCGTGCATGGCCATTGAGATTGGGAGTGGTCATCGCCGTTGTGACGGCGACGCTTCCGTGCCGGGCGGATGCCCCGACCCGGGAATATCTGGTGAAGGCGGCCTTCATCTACAACTTCACTCAGTTTGTGCAATGGCCGACGGACGCACTCGGGGATCAGGACACTCCATTTATTGTCGCGGTGGTTGGTGATAATCCGTTCGATAGTGCCCTGGAGCATGCGGTGGCGGACAAGACAGTGGAGGGTCACCCGATCGTCGTCAGATATTTTAGCTCCGCCGATCAAATCCAGGCGTGCCATCTTCTGTTTGTTCCCGCCTCTCAGGACGGAGCGACGTCGGCGATCCTGGGTAAAGTCGCCAACATGCCGGTTCTCTCGGTCGGGGAGGGCGATTCGTTCCTGCCGAGCGGAGGTGGGATTCGATTGTTCATCGAAGACGGCCGGATGAGGTTCGAACTGGATCCCGATGTTCTTGAAGCGTCGAACCTCAAGGCCAGCGCGAAGCTGATGAAGCTGGCGCGGATCTATAAGAAATAACCTGACGGAGATGATTGTATGGATATGCTTAAAACGCTGAAATCGAAGCTCCTGGCCATCAACATGGCGTCCACGGGCGCGGCTTTGCTGGCGGCGTGCGCCGTGCTCGCATTCCTTGATTTGCGCACCTTCCGGCGCGAGATGATCGTCCGTGCCCAGACCCTGACCAATGTCGTCGCGGGCAACTGCACCGCGTCGGTTTCGTTCAACGACAGTGGCGACGCCACGCAGACTCTGGCCTCGCTGCGATTTGAGCCGCACATTATTTCCGCCTGCATCTACGACCGTTCGGACAAGCTCCTGGCCAGCTACTTCCGTGATTCACAAACCACTCTGGCACAACCCAACGATATTACGCCCGGCGACTACCGCTTCCTTAACGATTCACTGGAGGTTGCCAGCAGGGTCGAAATGAATGGACAGATACTCGGATCGGCCTACGTTCAATCGGATCTGGAGCCCCTTCACGCGCGAATGCGCGGATACGGCATTATCTTCGGAACGGTCATTCTGGGGGCCATGGCTGTCGCGCTGGGATTAGCCGGCCGACTCACCCGTTTGATCGTCGGCCCGGTCCATCATCTGAGCCAGATAGCGACCGATGTCTCGGTTAACCGCAATTACGCTATTCGGGCCCAAAAAAACACGCAAGATGAACTGGGCACGCTGGTGGATTGCTTCAATTCCATGCTCGATCAGATCCAGGATCGAGACCGTCAGCTTACCCTGCATCGCGATCATCTGGAGGATTTGGTGACGGCCAGAACCGTCGAGTTGTCGGCCGCCAAGGAAAGGGCCGAGGAAGCCAACCGCGCAAAGAGCAACTTCCTGGCCAATATGAGCCACGAGATCCGCACTCCGATGACCGCCATTGTCGGGTATGCCGACTTGATGCTCACGCCGTCGCAAACGATGTCTGACAGGTTCAATTGCCTGCAGGTGATCCGGCGGAATGCCCGGCATTTGATGGATCTCATCAATGATATTCTGGACATC
>Ga0302324_100003665_pt1 | contig 34589 bp, 32 predicted proteins | sample Palsa_T0_1_FD_201949 | JGI IMG/M metagenome (GOLD analysis project Ga0302324, IMG submission 201949) | Peat permafrost microbial communities from Stordalen Mire near Abisko, Sweden - Palsa_T0_1 | ecosystem: Environmental > Terrestrial > Soil > Palsa > Peat permafrost | place: Sweden: Abisko...
GCAGCTGCTCGGGATCAACACCAACCGCCTCGGCGAGGGCTTCTACCTCGCCATACCCGCCGACCAGGCACTACAGGACCGGGCCGGTACACTCGCCCGCGGCGAATCAGCACAACCGCCCACGCTCGGCGTTGCCATCGCGCCGAACCACGTCGCCAGGCGGCTCCGCCGCGCCGTCGGCCTGCCCGACGCCGATGGCCTGCTCATCCGCGACGTGGTGGAAGACAGCCCGGCCGCCCGCGCGGGTATCGCCCGGGGCGACCTGATCGTGGCGGCCGCGGGTCACCCGGTGCGCACCCCCGACGACCTGTTCTACGCACTCCGGGCCACACCGGGCGGCACCATCGAGCTCAACCTCATCCGCGGCACCGACGAACTGACCGTCCAGGTCACCCTCGCAGATCACGGCTAGCCAGGTAACTGACCACAAGCACCCGCAACGCACGCACCCGGCGCCGATCACGCCACCGCCAGCCGGCCAGACAAGCAGATCGGCGGCGTTGTGCCGCCATCAGCCGGGAAACCTGCGATGCGGCGTGTCCCGGCAGAGCCGATCCGGCAGCTGCCGGATCGGCTCTGCCGTGAGATCGTTGGCTCGCCCGGCCGGGCAGCCGGGCGGGCAGCCATCTTCTCCCGCCGGCCGGCGACAAGGAGGACCAGTGCCACAGGTCGCGATCGCCGCCCGCGTCACCGTCAGGGCGGGTAAGGCCGGGCAGTACATTGCCGCGTTCGCGCCCTTGCTCGAACAAGCGCGGAAGGAGCCCGGCACGCTCCTTTACGCCATTCACCGGTCCCGGGACGATCCGCACCTGTTCTGGACCACCGAAATCTACGCCGACGAGGCTGCCTTCGCGGCTCACGGCGCGAGCGAAGTGCATGCCGCCGCCGCACCGGTATTCACTGAGCTAGTCGAGAGGTCCGACGTCATCATCGGCGAGACCCTCATGGCCAAGGGCCTGGACGGCTGATCCGGACCTTGGGCCCGCGGCTCGGCGATCGGCGCTTGACGCGGAGGCGAGAACCGCCCGGGCCGCCTCGCCGCTAGCCGACGCGGCATCGGCTACCTGCCGCAGGGCCGCGGCCACAGCGGCCGCCCGGCCGTCGAACGTCGCCGGCCACAACACCTGCCGGATCGGCCAGCAGAGCCTCGCGAATTCGTCTTCAACGCCAGGACTCCTGGCGAACTGATCAAAGAACTGATCGACGACGGCGGCCAGTACCTCGGTGAGCCTGCCAGCCTCGTCCCGCATCCGCTCATCGATCCTGTCCACTGCTTGCCTGAAGGCCTTGTAAAGCACCTCGTGCAGTCCATCGGCCGAATCGTCAGTAATCTGCTCCTGCCAGATCCATTCCGCGAAGATCGGCGCCAGCTCCGCCGCCACTTGCGCCCCCGCCACTCCTACCACGACAGCGGGGTGCCCGCCGGCTGTCCCCGCCGCGGTCACGCCCTTCCTGGCGCCCGCATACAGTGAACGGCCGACCTTGGCTGCCCGGCTGGCTATCTGGTCCTCGCCCGGCGCTGACATGCCGGGTTCGCCCGGCGCGGGTATGCCATGTTCGCCGGGTATCTGTCCGTGCCTGGGGGAGATCCGCCGGACAATGGGCCGGCCGACCCGGAGGAAGATGCTTCCGTAGCTGGTAGGGAACCGGATGAGTTCTTCAAGTGCCGCCGACAGCGTCTCCAGGCGGTGCTGCTGCGCCATGGCCAGCAGCGCATTGAGCGCCGACGCACCCTCCGGTACCAGGTGCGTGCTCAGGCGCGTCTGGAGGATCGTGGCGACGGCTTGATGAAGGCGGCCTACCGCGCTGGCCAGCGAGCCGTCGACCTGGCTGAACTCTTTCCTGAGTTCCTGCCGCACGAGGGTGCACTGGTCATCACGCGTTTCGCCGGGGTCGGCTATCATCGCCGGCTCGATCAAGGCGAGCCAGTGCCGGTGGCTGCCCGCGCCGAAGCCGCCGTCAGCCCACTTCATGAGCCGGTCCCTGGCCATGGTGATGCTGTCGCTCACCTCGGGCACGGGCTCGGCGTCGCGCACCTGGCGGTCGTACTCGCTGCGCAGGTCAGACAGTTCCTTCGCGATGGTGTTGCGTAGCCGCTTTGCTTCCGTGCGCAGTGCCTTTTCCTCGTCGGGTACCCGTTCCCCTCTCCGCCTGGCCATATCGGCCAGCCAGTCCGCCAGGTTGATGGCGCGTTCAGCCAGGCCCCGCGCCTGGGTGAGCACGGCGCCCGCGGCGGCCAGATCCATCTGGGCGAGATGTTCGGCGAGGCCCCGCAGAACCGGGCCGAAGATATCCGCACGGACTTCGGCGGTGTCGGCCACGTTCCCGACGAGCAGTGGCAGGCTGTTGCGCTCGACGACTTCGCGTGCCTTCGCGGCGGCATTGTCCAGCATGGCTGGGGTGACATGCGAAGGATCGCTGTTGATCACGACGGAGACGAAATCGGCGGGGGCCACCCCCATCCTGGCCGCGTCGGCCAGCCTGAGTACGTCCCAGTCTGTTTCATCGAAGAAGGCGTGGCCTTCGGTCGGCCGCTTGATCTGGAGCAGGACATCGACTTCATTCTTCAGATCCCGGAGAAACTGCCGGTCGATGTCCAATCCCGCCTCACCCGCACCCGGCAGGTCGACAAGCACCAGGTTCTCGACATCGACGCCAGGGAACGCGCAATAGATGCGGACGTCGCGGACCGCATGATACGGCCGCCGCAGGTCCTTGTCGTTCTCCGGGTACGCCACGTAGGGACGCAGCTCACGGAGTTGTTCGATATGCAGCGTCCGCTCGCTGCCGGTCAGCAGGTCGCGGTAGCTGTCAAACGACTCCTGAGCCACGCACAGGCGGTTGAGGTACTTCTGCTCGATGAGCCCGGATTCGGAGTCCCCGCTCCGGCCGCGGTGGGCCTCCAGCAGGCGCGTGTATGGATAGTGAAGGAATTCATCGGGGCTGGCGGGTACCGGGTCGTCCCGGCCGGCCTGCCGGTGCAAGGGCTCGAGATAGCTGTCACGGAACTCCGGCCACGTGAGCAGCGTGATATCGGCATCGGCCCGGCCTGGGCTGTGAAACATCCTGCTCCGGGCCGCGGTCGTCGGGTTGAGGTCCGTGGAAGGTATCGTTTCCGGCCCCAGCCCGGTGATGGTCCGCAGCAACGTGCTCTTGCCGGCCTGCGTCCGGCCGATCACCCCGATGTTGACGGTTTCCCGGTGCACCCGCCGGTTGATGGCCTCGATATCCGGCGCCAGCGCGCCGACAGCCTGGCGTAGCTCGCGGATCTCGGCTTCGCTTTTCTCGAGCCTGGGTTCTCCGGTGACAGAGTATTGCTCCGGGGTGAGACTTTCCCCCAAGTCAAGCCTTCCGCTGGCGTCGGTGACCGCGCCCAGCATGGCGTCAATTGATCCGGATAGCGTCAACCACGTGCGATGGAGTTGCTCGATATGCTCCCGCTGCCCGCGCCGGTTCTCCAGTGCGGCCGCGATACTGGCCTGAATAGGCATATTCATCTTTCCCGTCCCACACACTTAGTCCCCACCACGTGTGCCGTCACGCAGAGCATATGCCCGGCTCCGCCGCGATATAAGAGATGCCTTCGGCTGTTCTTATTACATTTCGGTGTCGGGGCTGGCGATGACGGCGGTTGGTGCACCGCTCGCGAATGGCTCCGTGTCGGCTCGTTGGCGGTGCGCTGCGTGCGCATAACGGCTGCTTCTGCGGGCTGAGGTCCCCGGCCCGCAGACCTTGAACACCTGGGCAGTGACCTCGTGGCTGGTCCAGTCGCGGGTTCCGCTGACGAGGGCGAAGTGGTTCTCGGGATCGTGCCACGGATCCGGTGGGGCCGGTCGCCGTCCTTGGCGGGGAATGCGGAGCACCAGTCCGGCGCGGTCGGCGACGTCGGTGGTGCGCAGGTCGCCGCGGAAGGTGACGGCGCGGCCGGCTCGATGTCCACGGCGGTCACCGCCGCCCGGCGACCGCCATCCTCGGCAGGCACTGTGTCGGCGAGCACGATGAGCTGCTGGCCGTTCACAGCGCTGCCGTCCGGCGGCGATCCGGTCCGGGGATCAGCAAGCACGATGCGGACAATCGTCACGACAGTCCTCCAGGAGCAGCAAGACAGCGACTGGGTCCACACTCCTTAGTGTCCGACGACAACCCCGCGGGTTACCCGCTGTCGGCAGGCGCGTTGGCGGGCGTACCGTCGGGATATGAGGCAGGGTGTGGTTGTCGTGCTGCTGGCGGCGGTTGCCTTGCTCGTGGCGGCATGCACTGGTAACAGCCAGCCCTCGGCGCGCCTTCAGCGGCCGGCGGCGGCGCGGGCAGGCGCAGCCCAGGCGGGCCCGGCGCCAGCAGGGGCGGTCAGCTCGGACGGGTGCGCCGGGCAGCCGCCGGTCAGCCCGCTGCCGGCCTGGGCGCGGGCTGGATTCTCCCCGGCAGATCAGGCCATGCCGCATGTGCTCGGCGAGGCAGGCAACATCGTGGCGATCTTGTGGGCCAGCCGCGACGCGCTGCACTCCCCTGCTCTGCAAGACAGGAACAACAAGATCCTCTGGGTGTCCAGGATCCCGCTCACCGGATCGGACCCGCTGGTCATCAAGGCCGCGCTCGCGGGCAGCGCGCGCACGGCGACCCGGTCCGTACCCGGCGGGCCAGGACCGTCGATCATCGACCTGCCTGCGCCTGGCTGCTGGACACTCCACCTGAGCTGGTCCGGCCACACCGACCAACTCAAGCTGCGCTACGTGGCCTGACCCGGGCATCCCCGGAACAGGACAATCCAAGACCAGTCGCGTCGGCGGCAAGGCGTTGACCAGATGGCCGGAGAGCTGAAATCGTGACATCGATGAATGAGCTGTCGCGTACCGCCGCGCCCTGGGCCGCGCGCGGTTCTATGTTCAGTCAGCCCGGCCTGGCCAGGCCGGTGGCCGGGGCCACACCGCATGATCTGGATCGGCTGCGCGCCCGCCACGCGCGCGGACAGCTGGGCGAACCGCTGGTGCCGACCAGTGTTGCATCGCCGAGGCTGGGCGATGAGCTGTTCGCGCGGCTCCTGACCTACGGCACGCCGCACCAGACTCATCGGGGCGATGTACTGTTCCGGCCGGGTGACGAAGACGTCGATCTGATCGTGGTCGAGCGGGGTTCGGTGGAGGTTGTCCGGACGGAAACGGCCGACGTGCCCGCCGCGACCGTCGCGGCAGTGGATGCGGGCGGCTTTGTCGGCGAGCTGAACCTGCTGACCGGGCAGAATGTTTACCTGCTGTGCCGGGTGTGGGAGGGCGGCACGGTCTACCGGGTGTCGCCGGAGCGCCTGCGGCAGCTCATGGCCAACGACGTCGAACTGTCCGACATCGTCTTCAAGGCATTGATTGCCCGCCGGGAGCTGCTGCAGCGCAGCACCGCCGCCCAGGCGATGGAGATCGTCGGCACCGACAGGTCGGCGGCGGCGCTGGCGCTGCGGACTTACGCTGCCCGGCAGCGCCTGATCCACCTGTGGTTCGACGCCGACACCCCCGCGGGCCGGGCGATGATGCAGACCTCCGGCCTGACCGAGGACGATCTGCCCGCCGTCGTCCTGCCCGGCGCCACGCTGAAACAGGCCACGCCGGGCGGGCTGGCCGACAAGCTTGGCCTGTCCTACCGGCGTTCTTCGGCCAAGCCGGCCGACGTCACGATCGTCGGCGCGGGCCCGGCCGGCCTGGCGGCCGCGGTCTACGGGGCATCCGAGGGCCTGGACACCGTGCTGCTGGACGCCGTCGGCACCGGCGGGCAGGCCGCGGCCAGCTCCCGGATCGAGAACTACTTCGGCTTCCCGTTCGGCCTTTCCGGCGCCGATCTGACCGGCCGGGCCGTGCTCCAGGCGCTGAAGTTCGGAGCCCAGCTGGCCAGCCCGTGCCAGGCGGTCAAGCTCAACACCGACCGGACCGGCGACCTGCTCCGCCTGCACCTGCAGGGCGGCGAAGTCATCGACAGCAAAGCCGTCGTCATCGCGACTGGCGCCCGCTACCGGGCACTGCCGCTGGAACGCTGGCCTGACTTCGAGGGCGCCGGTATCTACTACGCGGCCACCGAGCTAGAAGCCCGGGGGTGCACGGGCAGCCCGGTCACGGTGATCGGCGGCGCGAACTCCGCGGGTCAGGCGGCACTGTACCTGGCCGGTCGCGGCAGTGAGGTCTCGCTGGTCGTCCGCGGCCCGGACATCGCGACCGAAATGTCGGCCTATCTCGTCGACCGGCTGCTGGCCCACCCGCGGGTGACGGTGCGCTGCCGGAGCGAGGTCACCCGGCTAGATGGCGGCGACTTCCTCGAGGAAGTCAGCATCACCGACCGGACGGCAGACACCGCCCAAGCCCAGCCGTGCTCGGGCTTGTTCTGCTTCATCGGCGCCGAGCCCGCCACGAGCTGGCTGACCGGGATCGCTACCGAGGACGATGGTTTCATCCGGACCGACGTCCAGCTGACCGGCGATGACCTCGGACCGGCCTGGGCCACGCTGGGACGGCGGCCGCTTCCGTTCGAGACCAGCATTCCCGGCGTGTTCGCGGTCGGCGACGTCCACTCCGGCTCGATGAAGCGGGTCGCCGCAGCTACCGGCGAAGGCGCCAGCGCCATCGCCTCGGTACACAAGGCCATCGCCGCGCTGGCCTAGCGGCCAAGGGACGCGGGCCGGTCGGGCGCACCCGGCGTCGTGCCTTCCCGGACGAATGGATCGCAGAGATGCATGAGCAGCATTCAGCTGGGTTTGACACGTTGAATAACCCGCCAGTTAGACGCGGCGCTTCTTTAGCGTCGCGGCGGCGCCTCGCGTACCCCACGCACGCAGGCGCGACGGCGACCAGGGCGAGGGTGAGGCCGGCCGGCGCGACCATCCGGATAGGCTGCGGCCGGCCTCGCCGTCATCGAGGTCGGCGCTTTCCGCGATGACCGTTCCGGCGGTGGATTGGCTTCGCGCCGTCGGCAGCGGGCCGTCCCCGCCGCCGGATCCGTACCTGACGGCGGGATAGGCGTTGTCCGCCGCGAGCCCGGAGTGCAGGAGGGGAACGCTGCGGGCACCCACGTTCGTTCGGTTCATTGAGATCTCACCGACGATCTGGCCGGCCTGGACGTAGCCGCCGCCGTTGATCGTCCACAGCCAGTAGGGGCCGGAGCGTATCGTCAGCCGGGCGGGCACCGGCGGCCGGCCGCGGGCGGGCAGGATGAGGTAGCGGATCCCGAACAGCCGGTAGTCCGAGGGATCCCGGTCGTCGAAATAGTACTCCGGGCCGCTCATCAGCGACGCTGTCCGCAGCGTGTACCCGACCTCGTCGACGTCGCGGCTCTCCAGGTACTTGAACACCGGCACCGAAGCGCGGCACCGGAGCTACGCCGGGTAGGAATGCCGCCCGGGCGGCTTGCGTTGACGCGCTGGTGAAGAAGATTGGCTTTCTGTCGTTCGGGCACTGGTCGTCGTCCCCCGGCTCGCATACGCGGTCGGCATCGGACGCGTTGCTGCAGTCGATCGACCTGGCCGTTGCCGCCGAGGAGCTCGGCGCCGACGGCGCGTACTTCCGTGTGCACCATTTCGCGAGGCAGCTGGGATCTCCGTTCCCGCTGCTGGCGGCGGTCGGCGCGCGCACCAGCCGGATCGAGATCGGCACGGCGGTCATCGACATGCGCTACGAGAATCCGCTCTACATGGCGGAGGACGCTGGCGCGGCCGACCTTATCTCCGGCGGCCGCCTCCAGCTGGGGATCAGCCGCGGCTCGCCGGAGCAGGTGGTCGAGGGCTGGCGGTACTTCGGCTACCAGCCGCAAGAGGGTCAGACGGACGCGGACATGGCCCGCGGGCACGCCCAAAGGCTGCTCGAGGTGCTGGGCGGCGAGGGCTTCGCCCGGCCCAATCCCCGCCCGATGTTTCCGAACCCGCCCGGCCTGCTGCGCGTCGAACCGCACTCGGAAGGGCTGCGTGACCGCATCTGGTGGGGCGCCGCGTCACAGCAGACCGCCATCTGGGCGGCCGGGCTCGGCGTAAACCTGCAGAGTTCGACGCTGATCAATAACGAGTCGGACAAACCCTTTCACCTGCAGCAGGCTGAGCAGATCCAGGCCTTCCGCGACGCCTGGCAGGAGGCCGGCCACGAGCGGGAGCCGCGAGTGTCGGTAAGCCGGAGCATCTTCGCCCTCGTCGACGACCGGGACCGCGCGTACTTCGGCCGCCAGAGCCAGGACACCGACGAGATCGGGTTCATCGACGCGAAGACCCAGGCGATCTTCGGCCGCGCGTACGCGGCCGAGCCCGATGTGCTGATCAAGCAGCTCAAGGAGGACGAGGCGATCGCGGCCGCCGACACGCTGCTGCTCACCGTGCCCAACCAGCTCGGGGTCGACTACAACGCCCACGTTATCGACAGCATCCTCACCCACGTGGCGCCTGCGCTCGGCTGGCGATAAGCCGAGGCCTCAGCCAGCATCACATCGACAGAATTCCGCCGCTCAGTGCCATGGCCTGGCCGCCCGCTCCGCCCAGTAGGCGCCGGGGTCTTCGGCGAGGCTGAGCGGCGGAAGCTGGCCGACGGTGAGCGCGGCCAGGTTCTCATCGAGCTGCGCGGGGGTGACGGCGCCCGACAGCACGACCGATGCCCACGGCTGGGCCAGCGCGACGGCCAGCGCGATCGCGTCTTCGGTGACATCGCGCGCCGCGGCCAACTCGGTCAACGCCGCGGGCGGCCCGCCCGCCGGAGTCAGCCGCCCGTTGGCGACCGCCTCCTTGACCAGGATCGCCCACCCGGCCGCGGCGGCCTCGGCCGCGGCGGGGCCTGCGGATGGCTCCAGGAGATTCCAGGTCACCTCCGCCGCCGTGAACAGCTGCTGGCCGTCAACGGTCACCGGCAGCGCCCGGCGGATCGTTTCCGCCTGATGCGGGCCGCTGGCGCTCAGCCCGATGAGCACACCCGCGGCGCGCAGCCGGGACAGCGCGGCCAGCAGCGCGGCGTCGGTAAACAAGCCGGAATCAAGGGTCAGCGAATGCACCTGGTACAGGGTGAGCCGGTCACCGAGCAGGGCCCGGCTTTGCGCCAGCTGGGTCGTGAACATGGCCAGCGAATGTTCCTTGACCTCCTGCGCAGCAGCGTCAAGCTGCCAGCCACCGGTATAGCGGTACCCCCACTTCGAGCCGACGATCACGTCCGGATGGCCGCGCTCGGCCAGCCAGCCGGCCAGGAATTCCTCCGCCCGGCCGTAGGAACGGGCCGCGTCGACGTACCTGACCCCGGCCGCGTAGGCCGCGTCCAGCATCGAGAAGGTCCGGGTCCGCAGGCCCGACACGCTGCGGTCGGGCAGGTCCTGTTCACGGCCGCTGGTAATGTACGCCGGGCGGCCCAAAGCGGCCAGCCCCAGCCCGATCCGGGAGATCACCGGTCCCCCGGCCCCGAGGGTCGCCGTAGGCATGCGCATCCCGCTCGGGTGATCGCTGACCATGGCCACTACCGTACCGGCGCTCTAGCGCGCGGACGGGAATACGATTCCATTGTGTTGCTGGCTCGTCTGCTGCGCCGTCACACGGACCGGCGGCCGGGTGCGGCCGGGGTCGCCGGGGTGGCGGCGTGCTTGTGCGCGGCCGCGCTGGTGCTGGCGGGCTGCGGTAGCGGGCAGGCCAGCGGCGGGCCGGGCACGGCGGGCACGGGCTCGTCCCCGGCGGGCTCTGGGCCGTGGCGGGCGGAAAACAGCGGCACGGGGCAGCGTCTGTACGACGTGGCCTGCCTGAGCGCGCTGCGGTGCGAGGCGGTGGGTGCGGCGGGCACCATCGTGGCCACCGCCAACGGCGGCAGGACCTGGCAGGCCCAGGCCAATCCGCTGCGCGGGTCATCGACGGTGCTCTACGCGATCACCTGCGTGGCGCCGAGTTCGTGTTATGTCATCGCGCGGCCGGACACCATCTTGGTGACGCACGACGGCGGCGCCTCCTGGAGCCGCCAGGTGCTGCCGGTCGGCGTGTCCGGCGCGGACCTGACCGATCAGGCGTGCCTGCCCGCCTACACGCCGATCGCCGGCCGGCCCGCGCTGTGCCGCCTGGGCCTGCTGGACATCGCCTGCGTCAGCGCCGACGTCTGCGACGCGGTCGCCACCGCACCGCAGGCCTATGCCGAGGTCCCGGAACCGAAGACGCCGCAGGCCGCGCCGAGCTCGATCTGGCTGACCCGCGACGGAGGCGCGAGCTGGGCCCGGCAGTCCATTCCGGCCGGGGTGGCCTGCAACGGCGACTGCGATACCGGGCTCTACGGCTATCCGCTGGAGTGGGTCACCTGCCTGGGCAGCGGGCTGTGCCGGGCCGGCGGCGGGGCCGTCTGCGGCGGGCACTGCGGGTTCGCGTACGCCGACCTGGTGACACGCGGTCCGGGCCAGCCGTGGGCCTGCGTGGACGCCGGCGTCATCTGCGGCGGCGGGCCCGACGCGGCCGACTGCCCCACCAGCACCGGCTGCTACGGCTTCCAGAGCACCAACCCGTTCGGACCCGGCATCTCCGTGCTCCGGTCAACCGACGGCGGAACCCAATGGGATTCGGTCGGAGCCGCACAGGGCTGGTCGGGCAGCGTGCTCAACGCCATCGCCTGCCCGGCCGCGCTGACCTGCTACCTGGCCGGAAGCGGCGGATCGATCGCCGCGATCACCAACGGGACCACCTTGACCGCGCAGCGCACCCCGACCGCTCGCGACCTGTACGGCGTCGGCTGCGCCGACCCGGCCAGCTGCTACGCGGTGGGAGACGACGGTACCATCCTCGCCCTCGGCTGATCCCGTCGGCGCCGCGCTGGTGATGATGATCGGTCTATGGCCAGGATCGCGGCGAGGGTGGCCGGTCGCAGGTAGCACCGCCGTTCCGAGTTCATGGCCCTAACATCAATGGTGAAATTCTGCCATGTGTTCCAGGGAGGAGAGAAGATGCCAGTCAGCAGCGAACACCCGGCGCTGGTCGAGCAGCGGGCGATCGAGTACATCCCGACGTCGGAACGTCACGGCAGGCCGAACACGCTGCTGACGATCTGGTTCGCCAGCAATGCCCAGATCACGACCGTGGCCACCGGGCTGCTTGCGACCGCGGTGTTCGGCCTGAGCCTAGAGTGGGCGATCATCTCGATCCTGATCGGCAACCTGGTGGGGTGCCTGTTCATGGCGTACCACTCGGTGCAGGGACCCCGGCTGGGCATCGCGCAGATGATCCAGAGCCGGGCGCAGTTCGGCATGTACGGGGCGGTGCTGCCGATCGCGGTCGTCGTCGTCATGTACGTCGGGTTCTTCGTCAGCAGCGCCGTGCTGGGCGGGGAGGCGGTGGCGCAGCTCATCCACGTCTCCACCGACTGGGGGATCGTGATCTGCGACGCGGTCACCCTGCTGATGGCCTGGGTCGGCTACGCGCTCATCCACCGGTACGACCGGTGGGCGTCGGTGCTGTTCGCCGTGGTGTTCCTGATCATTACCGTGAAGATGCTGACGGTCCACTCCCCCGCTTACCACGCCACCGGCGACACCGCCGCCACCATCTTGCTGGTGATCTCGATCGTCGTCTCGTGGCAGATCACCTGGGCGCCGTACGTGTCGGATTACTCCCGCTATCTGCCGCAGGACACCCCCGCCGCGCGTACGTTCTGGTACACCTACGCCGGGGCGGCGGTCGGCGGTGCCTGGTTCATGAGCATCGGCGCGCTCGGGGGGGTGCTGGCGTCCGCGTCGATCTCCTCGAATACGGCCGGTTACTTCGCCGGGCTGTTCCCCTCCGTGCGGTGGCTGATCCTCATCACGGCCATCCTCGGGATCTTCGCCGCGAACGTGGAGAACCTTTACGGCCCGTTCCTGTCAGCGGCCGCGGCCATCTTCCCGTCCGGGAAGGTGGGTTCGGCGCCGGTCGCCCGGCTGGTATCGGCCGGGGCCATCGCCGTGCTGGGCACGCTGCTGGCCATTGGCGCCAGCGCGCACTTCCTCACCGACCTGTCGAACTTCGTGCTGTTCCTGCTGTACTTCCTGATCCCCTGGACGGCCATCAACCTCACCGACTATTACCTGGTCCGCCGGGGCCACTACCAGATCGAGGAGATCTTCAAGCCGGACGGGATCTACGGCGCGGTGAACTGGTGGGCGGTCGGCATCTACGTCCTGACGATCGGGGTCGAGGTCCCGTTCGTGAACTCCTCGCTGTACGAGGGACCGATCGCGAAATCCATGGGCGGGGCCGACATCTCCTGGATCGTCGGGGCGATCCTGGCCGGGGTCCTGTACTACCTGGTGGCGACGCGGATCCTGAGAATCGGCCGCCCGGCCCCGGAGCAGAAGTCGGAGCCCGCCGGTTCCTTAGCCGTTGTGGTCGAGTCCGATTTCGGTAATCTCAGAGAGTCGCTGTCGGGCCGCATTTGCCTCTCCCGGAAATGATCCTAGGCACGCTGCCGGCCGGCATCACCTTCAAGGCAGCTACTGGCACCTTCACCAGCACCCCCAAGGCAGGCACGGAGGGCAGTTACACCATCGCCATCACCAACACCAACACCAACACCAACACCAACACCAACAGCACGATCACCCAGAACTTCACGCTCACCGTCACGAGCTGACGTCACGGAACCCTACGGCTGACCCTCGCTGCATGTCACCTTCACCCCCGGAACGACTCTCACGTATTACCGATGTGGGCGGTCCCGGCGAAGCCGGGGGTCTGATCAGCCGCTAAGCGGTCAAACTATTACTAAGATCCCTAAAAGGGGCAATCGAGTGCTGCCTGCCCGCGACCAGCCCGGCCCTATGTTTCATAGGGCCGGGCTGGTGCGGCCCGATGTTCCAGCGGTGCGGCGCGGCGCGGGCCTGTGATGTTCAGTGGCTCGACTCCCGGGCAGCTTCCTCGCCGGCGACGTCGCGGAGCAGGTTACCCAAGGTGAGAGCGTACTCGTAGCCGTGGTAGCCCCAAGCCGGGCCGGTACCGCCGCCATAGTCGCCCACGATGTCCTCGTTCACGACGGGCCGGGCGTGGCTGTGCCCGGCGAGGCTGGTCACCTGGAGCCAACAGTTCCGGCCAGGAGCCGGGCACGCGGCCGGAGCCGGCCCGGAACACTGTTCTCGGCGGGCTGGCCGGTCCGCTGCGGATCGCCCGCGATCTCGGCGAACGCTGACGAGCCCAGGACCAGTGGGGGGCCAGCGGCCTGGGCTTGCTCGTCGCTGTCCGGCTGGGGTGCCTGCTCGGACGTGGGCCGCTGGGGCAGGAACAGGGTAAGGACGGTGACGAAAGCCAGGATCTTCGACGCGATGTTCAGGGCGGTAGGGAGCGGGGCCGACGGGTAGCCGAATCCGGACAGGGCCCAGACCGCGAATACCCCCAGCATCAGCGCGAAGGAAAAGAACGTGGCCCTGGTCAGCCGCACCATCGGCGACAGCCGCAGGAGCAGCAGCGTGGTGATCTCGATCAGGAACAAGGGCACGAAGAACAGCGCCCGGTACAAGGCCGGGTCGGGCGGGATCGGAGGATATGTCCTGGCCATCACGATGAGGTCGAACGGAAGCTCGAAGATCATCGGTGCGGCTATCGCGCCGATGGCGCCGCTGAGCAGCCTCGTCCTGAAACCAGCCGAGCCGCGCGAGATGACGATAATGACGACGAAGACGACCACGACCGCCGAGAAGGTGATCGGGGCGATGGGATCCTTGGGTGCGGCCGAGGGCGCGCTCAGGGCATACGCGTGAATGTATTGCCGGATGTAGATGGTCGCCCCGACCAGGAACGCCGCCATCGAGGCGATCCAGGCCAGGATCATGGCGATCCGGCCCGCCGATCCGGGCCGGGTCGCCCGGACGGGCAGCGGCAGCCGGATCCCGGCCAGGGTCACACCACCCGCGACGGCCAGCAAGCCAATGGCGAGCTCGATCCTGGCATCCCCGCCGTAGCTGAACCATGTGCCGTACTGAGGCATGATGTCCACCTGCTCTCAGAAGCCTGCGCGGCCTGGATAGGCGCGCGCTAAAACTGATATCATAATGATAGGTTTTTCATATCAGCTCTGTCAACCGGGGTGACCGGCGAAGCTGACCGAATGGGCCCGTGCTGGTTCGCTGTGGCCGCCACCTTCGGCCTGGCCTGCTACGCGATGGAGCTGATGCCGAGCTACGAGCCCGAGCACGAGAATCGGCCGGCTCGCGGGCGGGTGAAAACGGCAGGGCGGCCGGTGCGGCTACCATCGGGTGTCGTCCACATTGTCAGGCCCAGTCAGAGGGAGGATCCATGGATCCCGAGACCGTCGACCAGAACTACGCTCAGCTGCAGCAACAGGGTCAGCAAACGGCAGGCCTGATCCAGGCGCTGGCCGGCAAGCTGCAGGCCGCTGCCGCCGCGGGCGACACCAACGCCCGCGAATGGATGCTCGACCTGAAGGAGATCACGCTCGGGGTCCAGCAGGAGGAAGGACAGGTGTCGCTGCTGCTGCAGTCCATCCACTCGATGGTCGACAACCACGTCCAGTCCACCACCGTGCCGCCTGAATACCAGCAGCAGCCCCAGTACCAGCAGCAGCCTCAGTACCAGCCCCAGTACCAGCAGGGTGCCGGAGGCATGGGTGGCATGGGCGGGCTGCAGCGTTTCCTCGGCGGCGGATTCGGCCGCGCGATCGTGACTGGTGCCGGATTTGGCATCGGTGACGACCTCATCAACAAGATCTTCTAGTCCAGCCCGGGGAGGCACGGCCAACCCCCACCTGGTGGTTTGCGATCCGACGGCAGCCCGGTCACGTTCCGCCTCGACGGCACTGGTCTCGATGTCCATGGCATGCAGCACAGGCAAGGCCAGGTTGCTGCCCTCGGCGAGCAGGCCGGCCAGGAGGGCTGAGTGTCGGAGAGTTGGCGGCCGCGACCGGGCTGACGGTGCGGACGTTGCATCATTACGACCACCTCGGCCTGGTCTGCGCTTCCGAGCGGATGGCGGCCGGGCACCGCCGGTACCTGCCGGGGGATGTGAAACACCTCTACCGGGTACAGGCGCTGCGAGCACCGGGGCCGTTCAGTCACGGGTCTTGATTATGAGTTCCGCGGGATCACGGGTGCGGGCCTATCGCCAGCACGGTGATTACGGATAGCGGGATTTCAGCCTCGTCGGGACCATAGCGCCAGAAGATCCGCCATGGGGACGGCGTGCGGTTCTCTACGTAGGAATCCCACACCTTCACGTCCTTGTCCACGGGGAAGCTCTCATACTGATGAGAGTTCAGCCCTGGATACCGGGGGTTCTGCTCAAGCAGGGCGAGCGCTCTCCTGACCTTCTTCAGCTTGGCTCGCTCATTCGGGCCACCGCTCTCCAAGGCCTTGAGCGTGGCGTTCGCCGATCGCGAGAAGCGTAGTCTGTACGCCGCCACGCAGCGCTAGTCCTCATCCTCGTCGTCGACATCCAGGTACTGCTGGAAGCTGCCCAGATCTTCCGTCTCGCCGCGCTCGGCTGCCTCTAGGCCCTCGCGGATCTCAACCATGAGATCCGGGTTCCGCCACACGACCATCTCCCGCTCTGGGATGGATACGACCGGGATTAGCAGCAGGACACCATCAACATTGCGCTCAACCCGGTACCGGCGGCCCGGCTCGGCGCCTGCCCGGCCGAGGCTTACGCGTCCCCGGCTATCGACTTCGGCCTCAGCGACGGTCTCGAACTCTTGGTGGTCGTACCCAAGCGACTCCGCGGTCATGGCTCCTACCTCCCCGGATCACTCATCCTACAACAAGGTGCCATTGATGCATTATGGGATTTTAGGCACTGCCCACATGGTCACACTGCCGCGACTGCAGGTGATTGTGCCCCATCGCAGACTGGTGAGGGGTCCGGCGAAGATGCCGGTCTACTGTTTAGTTGTCGGTGGTCGTGTCGGTTGAGGCGCCTGCTTGTCGGCGGCTTGGGCCTCGATGAAGGCGGAGATCCGGTCGTTCAGCTCGTCGATCCGGTTGAAGCCGCCGTGGCTGCCGGGGACGATGGCGACCTCCGCGTGCGGGATGACGCTTCCCCGGGCGCGGGCCTGTGCCGGAGTGATGAGGGCGCTGCGCGCGCCGGTGATCAGCAGGGCCGGCACGGCGATCGAGCGGAGTTCGTCGTCGGTGAGGACGCCGGGGAACTTCGGCTCCATCCGGTAGCCGCGGATGGCGGCCCACATGAGCGTCATCAACTCCGGCTCCAGCATGGCCGGGCTGTCCAGCCACTGGGCGAGGCGGCGGCGCAGCGGCATCGGGGTGAGGGTGGCCAGGCCGCTGACGGACATCCACCACCAGAAGCGGGCGTCGAGCTTGGTGAGCCCGGCGGGGTCGAGCAGCGTGATGGACGCGACCCGACCGGGTGTGCGGATCGCCTGGTTCATAGCGACCCAGCCGCCGTAGGAGAAGCCCACCAGGTGCGCCGGGCGGTCGCTGAGCTGGCCCAGGAGCTCGTCCAGCCAGGCGGCGCAGGACGCCGGGGGAGCCATCGGGGCGCGCGGGACGCTGGGGTTCGCGTCGCCGGGCATATCGATTCCATAGACCGGGCCGTCCCCTGCGAGCGCCGCCACGTGCGGGAACCAGGCCGCTGCGTTGCCCCCGGCCCCGGTTAGCAGCACGACTGGCGCACCATTGGGATGCGGCCGGAAGGCGTGCACGCGCGTGGTCGCGGTCGCCGTCGCGACATCGAACTCCTCCCTCGGCTGCGGCCACAGCGCGAAGACCCGCTCGTACGCGGCCATGAACTTCTCTCGCGCCGCCTCGCTCACCCACGATCCCGGCTGACCCTCAGGCGCCGAGCCTGCTGCGCCGGTGATGCGCTTGATCCCGAGCATGTCCCGCCTCCTCGCGGCTGAGCCTGCCATCTTTATGGTACGAACGTATCATTAACAGGCTGGGCGGACAACGAAGGGTACGGTGAGCGGGTGCCGAAGCGGGTCGATCACGAGGAACGGCGGCGGCAGATCGCGGAGGCGCTGCTGCGGACGGCCGCGACACGGGGGCTGCACGCCACCGGGATGCGCGAGGTCGCGGCCGAGGCCGGCGTGTCCCTGCGGCTGGTCCAGTACTACTTCGGCACCAAGGAAGAGCTCCTGCTGGCCGCCATGCAGCACCTGGCCGCCCGGTTCGCCGAGCGGGGCATGGCGCGGATCAGGCGGCTCAAAGAGACAGCAGGCGCGGTCCGCCCGTGCGACGTCATCGCCGCCATCTTGACCGAGGGGCTGCCTGCCGACGACGAGCGGCGCACCTTCACCGTCCTGTACACGGCCTACTTCGCGCTCTCGCTGACCGAGCCGGCGCTGGCGATCGCCCCCCTGGTCAGGAACTCAGGCGCGGTGATCGACGTGGTCGCCGCCCAGTTGCGAGCCGGCCAGGCCGCCGGCGACACGCCCGCCCACCTGGACCCGGACCTGGAAGCCTTCAGCCTCCTGGCCATGTCCGCGGGCCTGGGCACGAGCGTCCTGGGCGGCCAGTCCTCGGTCGAGCAGGCCCAGGCTGTCATCGACTACCAGCTGCACCGCCTGTTCCCCGCGTCCCGGCCAGCGTGACGTCGAGCGTCCTATGAAAGCAGCGCTTATTGCGTGCACCGTTTACCCCAGCAGTACATTCTGACCCCATACGCCTCAGCCCGGTTTGTGTGGTTGTGGCACCGTAAACACTATCTTGTGTAGGTTGCAACAACCACACCACCACGTCGCCTCGGCAGGGCGGGGGGGCGCGGCGGAGACGGGGGGCGCGGCGGGCGGGGGCGCGGCGGGCGGGGCTGGTGTGGTTACGGTGGCGGTGGAGACAGTGGGCACTGGCGGGAACTGATGTGCTCGGCGCCGTAGCGGAGTCCGTCGATGATGAGCGCGACCATGCGCTGGCTGTACGCGGCTCCCTCGTTCGCCATGGGCACGCAGAGATTGGCGACGGCGTGCAGGAGGTCCTTGGGGCTGATGTCGGCGCGGATCTCGCCGCTGGCGGCAGCGGCTTCGAGCAGTGAGCCGAGGGTGGGTCCGAGTCGCTGCATGAAGTAGCCGGGCAGGGCGTCGAACGCCGGGTCACCGGAGTGCAGGGCCGTGGCGAGTCCTCGTTTGGTGGCGAGGAACTCGGTGTACCGGCCGAGCCAGCTCGCCAGGGCTGCTCCTGGCTCGAGCGCGGCGGACAGCGCCGGGGCCGCGTCGGCGCAGGCGTCGACCTCGCGCTGGAACACGGCCCGGACCAGATCCGAGCGCTGCGGGAAGTGCCGGTACAGGGTGCCTACTCCGACGCCGGCCCGGTCGGCGATCTGCTTGGCGGGGGCATCCACGCCTGCCGTTCCGAAGACGATCTTTGCGGCCTGGAGTAGAGAGTCAATGTTGCGTTGGGCGTCGGCGCGCAGGCGGCGCGCCTGAGGTTCGGGGGAACCTGGGGCCGCCGGGGTGGCCGGGTCCGTCCCGGCCGGCGCCGTAGTTCCTGCCACGAGACTCCCTGACTTGCTTAACCGGAACGTTATTCCGTATACTTCCGGAAAGGCGTTCCGGTTGATCCATGGTACGCCACCCATCGCATCGCGACCACTCAAGGACAGACTGCATGCAGTACCGCACCCTCGGCCGGACCGGCATCAAGGTCACCCCCTATGCGCTCGGCGCGATGATGTTCGGGGCCGGCGGCAACCCCGACCACGACGACTCGATCCGGATCATCCACAAGGCGCTGGATGCGGGGATCAACTTCGTCGACACCGCCGACCGGTACTCCGGCGGCGAGTCGGAGGAGATCGTGGGTAAGGCGCTCAAGGGGCGCCGCGACGACATCGTCCTGGCGACCAAGGTGCATAGCCCGATGGGCGATGATCCCAATCAGCAGGGCAACTCGCGGCGTTGGATCATCACCGAGGTGGAGAACTCGCTGCGCCGCCTGCAGACCGACCACATCGACCTCTACCAGATCCACCGGCCGGACCCCGAGACCGACATCGAGGAAACCCTGTCCGCGCTCTCGGACCTGATCCACAGCGGCAAGGTCCGCGCCATCGGGTCGTCCACGATGCCCGCCTCGGACATCGTCGAGGCCCAGTGGGTGGCCGAGCGGCGCGGCCTGGAACGGTTCCGCACCGAGCAGCCGCCCTACTCGATCCTCAACCGCGGCATCGAAGCCGAGGTGCTGCCCGTCGCCCAGCGCTACGGGATGGGCACGCTGGTGTGGAGTCCGCTGGCGAAGGGCATACTCACCGGGCGCCTCCGCAAGGGGCAGCAGACCGACCTCCGCCGGGCCGCCATGTTCACCAGCTTCAGCGACGAGTCCCGGCTCGATGCCGTCGAGAAGCTCATTCCGCTGGCCGCGGAGGCGGGCTTGCCGATGACGCACCTCGCGATGGCGTTCGCGATCGCCCACCCGGGCGTGACCAGCGCGATCATCGGGCCGCGCACGATGGAGCAGCTCGACGACCTGCTGGCCGGCGTCGACGTCGCGCTCACCGACGAGATCCTCGACCGGATCGACGAGATCGTTCCGCCCGGGACGGACGTCGGCGCGCCCGACCGGGCCGCCTACCTGCCGCCGGCCCTCCTGCGCCCGGACCTGCGCCGCCGGCCGGCCGGCGAACGCGCCGCCGCCTGAACCGCATCCCGGCAGCGCCCGCGCACGGCGGGCCCATCCCAGGTCTTCATTTCCGGGCGCAGAGGAAGGCGCCTCGTTTGGTGATGGTGAGCGGGGGTCTGGCTTTTCCGGCGAACGCGGCGGCCTGATCCGGAGGAACGAAACGGGCGATGAGGTAGTCGCGCACGGCATCGTGATCTGGCAGCGTGATCAGGGGGGCGTCCCAGCGTTCCGCCTCAGCCGTCCCGAAGACGGACGCCACGAGTCCGAGGGCTTCCTCGGCGTCGAAGGTGGAGCTGGCAGGCCGCCAGATGGGGGCGAGTTCGGGGCTGTCGTGCCGGCTGATCGCGGTCGCGATGAAGTGCCCACCCGGGCTGAGGATGCGGTGCGCCTCGCGGATGGCGGTTACCGGGTCGTCGAGGTGGTAGAGCATGTTCACCGTGACCGCTGCGTCGAACACCCCGGATGTGAAGGGGAGGCGGCGGGCGTCGGCCAGCACTCGCGGTTGCGGGCAGGCCGCCAGCATGACCGGCGATGCGTCGATTCCGATGATCTGCCGCTGCGGTGACCGGGCCGCTGCAGTGAACGCGCCTTCGCCGCAGCCGATGTCGGCGATCAGGCGCGCCCCGGCCCGGCCGAGCATGCTGGCGATGTGCGCGTGAATACCCGGCCCGCCGGTGAGGTACCTGCCGGTCAGGCTCGCGCCGAGCCTGAATCGTCCGGGACTGGTGTCGTAGTCGCGGGGAAGCGCCATGGCTTCAGACTCTCGCCCGGGCCGTTCCGGGGCAAACCTTTTTCGCTGGCCATCGGGCGCAAGTCGCGGGGCAGCCAGCCGCTGTGCTAGAAATAACGATCCAACCCGTGATGCTGGTCATCGGCGGCTACGTTGTCTTTTCGTCCGGCCTGGCGCGCCTGACGGAGAAAGTGCTCCTGACCTGGGACAGTAAGGATATTACGGGTGGTCGCGTGGCCTGGAAGTAACGGAACACTCATGTATCAGGCAGACGCTTCCAGCCTCTTTTAAGTTGTAAGTGTGACAATCTGGGGCCACATCTTAGACGCCATCGTGAGCCGGGCGTATGAACAGGTCGGAGACGACCACGCGCCCGGCCCGGTGGCAAGAGCAGGCGGTCTCGCCGGGCCGGCTGCTGGGTCACGCCCATTTGGGCGAGCCGATGATCCCCCGGGTCCGGAGGAGAACGCCGGTGATCGCATGGTCGCCGGATGCTGCGAGGCGCGACCGCTCGGCCGCGGCCAGGTTGCTGGTCAGCAGCCGCCACGCCTGCTCGGTCGTCAGGCTCAGCCGGGCCACCACCTGGGCGCCTGGCTCGTCGTGGTACTCCCATCCGGCCGCGGTGGCGACAAGCTGCCAGGTCCGGGTGACCGGGCCCGAGACGGCGATCGTCACGGTGTCGCCACGCCCGGCGGAGCACTGCTCAAGGCGGTAAGGGTAGGCCCAGCCCAGCCCGTCGAGCACGGGGCCGGCCAGGTCGGGGCGCAGGTCACTGGGGCGGCCGAGCGTTATTCACTGGGGCGGCCGAGCGCCTGCAGCAGCTGCTGACGGTGAATCCACCGTTCCGAGAGCTCGCGGGCCTGGTCGAGCCAGACCGGGACCGGGCTGGTGCCCGCCCACGACACCTGGGCGGTGCGCCCGCTCCACGCCGAACAGCCCGGCGAGATCACCAGGAGGCTGCGCGGGCGGCCCGGCCCCGGTCACCGGGTCGCCCGCCGCGTGGCGATCATGCGCACTGACGAGCCCGGGCGCAGTTTCGGCGGCACAACGGGCACCGGCCTATCCTGACCGGTCGGGTCAGGGGCCGCAACCGCATTACCGGCACCGACGCCAGCCAGGCGCCTGCCAGCTGAGGGCCGGCCCGCCTGGTGGGGCGCGGGTATGACCGGCGGCGGCTCCAACGTGATGGCCGTCGCATCGAGGCCGGGCCTTGTATCGTGCGCCGGGTCTGGGTTTGGAGGGTTACGGTGAGGAAAGACACCCTGATGCTGCGTGATGGCGCGGCGTCATGGTGCGGTGAGGAGGAGATGTGGGGGACGACGGACGGCGGACCCGCATCATGGCGGCGGTGACCACGGAGGACGCCACGTCCGGTGCGGACGAGCTGGTACAGCGGCTCTGCCGGTTCGCGGTGGATGAGATGGCCCTGTCGGGGTGCGCCCTGGTGCTGATGTCAGGGGCGGAGTCGGCCAGTGTGCTGGCCGGGGCGGGGCGGCACGCCCGGACGCTTACCGGGCTGCAGATGGAGCTGGGTGAGGGCCCGTGCCTGCACGCCCATGCCCACGGGATTCCGGTGCTGCTGCCGGACCTGTCAGCGGAGAGCGCCAACCGCTGGCCGGCTTTCGCGGCGGCGGCCCTGGCGGCCGGCGTGCACGCCGAGTTCTCCCTGCCGTTGGCCGTGGGACGCGGCGGTATCGGCACGCTCGACCTGTGCCGTGACCGGACGGGCATGCTCAGTGACGAACACATAGCGGATGCTCTGGTGGCGGCGGAGATCGCCCGTGATGCCGTGCTGTACCAGCAGTACGCTTCAGGCGGGCCGGGTCTGCCGGAGCTGCTGGCGACCGCGGGCACGGATCGGATCGTGATCCATCAGGCGACCGGGATGATCGCCGCGCAGCTGGATGACACCATTGCCAACGCACTGGCCCGGCTGCGTGCCGCTGCGTTCGCGAGCGGGCGTCCGATGTACGACCTGGCCCAGGACGTTGTGGAACGGCGGGTGCGGTTCGATGAGTGAGACCGGGGCGGGGCGCCCCGTCTGGCCCAGGGATTCCGGTCAGGGCAGCCCGGGGGATGACGTGGCCCGCGAGGCCGTGCTGGCCCGGGCCTTCGTCCGGTTGGCGGATACGCTGGCCAGCGACTTCGACGTGGTTGATTTCCTGCATGGCCTGTCGGCCGACTCGGTTGAGATTCTCCGGGCCGCGGCGGCCGGGGTGATGCTGGCCGACGGGCGCGGCGGGCTGCGGCTGATCGCCTCCTCAGACGAGCGGATGCGGCTGCTCGAGCTCTTCGAGCTCCAGGGCGCGCAGGGACCGTGCCTGGACGCGTACTCCTCCGGCCGGACCGTCCAGGCCAACGCGGCCGACAGCCGCGCCCGCTGGCCGGTCTTCGCCCCGCAAGCCTGCGACGCGGGCTTCCAGCTCATGTGCGCCGTCCCGCTGCGAGTACGCACCGACGTCATCGGCGCCCTGAACCTGTTCCGCGCCAGCGACGAGCCGTTCACCGGCACCGAGATGCAGATAGCGCAAGCCATGGCGGAGATGGCGGCGATCGGGCTGATCCAGGAACGGGCGGCCCGGGAACGCAACCTGCTGACCGCGCAGCTGCAGGCGGCCCTGAACAGCCGGGTGATCATCGAGCAGGCCAAGGGAATGATCGCCGAGTACCTCACCATGACCGTGGACGACGCATTCAAGCTGCTGAGGAGCTACGCGCATTACCACAGCCGCAGGCTCTCCGAGGTCGCGGGCGATGTGGTGGACCGAAGGACCTCGAGCGCCGCACTGAGACCACCATACGGCCAGCATCTTTAGCCGCTCGTCTTAGCCGAGGTCCCCGGCATAATCGAGCAGCTGAGCCCTGCTCCCGTCCCGCACGTGCTGGCCGCCCAAGGCAGTACAGTCTGTTCGGATGGGCAGCGAGCGTCGTAACCAGAAAGCCCCGGCGGCCGGGCCGGCTCGGCTGGGGCGAGACTTCTGGTTCTACTTCAGCGGGCAGGCCATCTCCCAGCTGGGCGGCTCGTTCACCCTCTTCGCCCTGCCGCTACTGGTCTTCAAGCTGACTCACTCGGCCACGAACCTGGCGTTGACAACCGCCGCGGAGTTCGTGCCCTACTTGCTGTTCGGTCTCCTGCTCGGCGCGGTCGTCGACCGGTTCGACCGCAAGCGTCTGATGCTGGGCAGCGACATCGCCCAGGCGCTCGTGATCGCCGTGATCCCCGTCCTGGCGATCGGCGGGGTGCTGCGGGTCGCGGACATCTATGCCGTGACCTTCGTGCAGTCGACGCTCGGGATCATCTTCGACTGCGGGGAGTTCGCGGCCATCCCCTCGCTCGTCGGCGAGCGGGAACTGGTCACGGCCAACGCTCGCATCATGGCGACAAACAACGCCGGCCAGATCCTCGGCCCCGGGCTGGCCGGCGCGCTCGTGGCCTTCGTGCCGGTAGCCGACCTCCTGTTCGTAGACGCCGGCTCCTTTCTCGTCTCGTCAGGCTGCCTGGCCCTGATCCGGTGCAGCTTCAACGCCGCCACACCGGCCACGCGCCCGGCCGGGTCAGCGATCCGGGCCCTGCTCGCCGACGTGCGAGAGGGCTTGGCCTATGTGTGGTCCAACCCGGTACTGCGGTCCATCTCGATCATGATGGCCCTCATCAACCTCGTCGCCACGACGGCCAGCTCCCAGCTCGTCCTCTTTGCCCGGCGCGCCCTGCACGCCACCAACTCCGAGATCGGTTTTCTCTACGCCGCGGGTGCCGCCGGCATCGTCGCGGTCAGTCTGGTGGCCGGGCCGATCCGCCAGCGTGTCTCCTTCCGCGTCGCCGCCCTCGGCGCCCTCGTCCTCGCGGGGTTGACCATGACCGCCATGGCCCTGGCCGGCTCCTACGCGGCCGCGCTGGTCCTATGGGCGGCGTCATCGGGCTTTGGCATGCTGCTCAACATCAACACCGTCGCCCTGCGCCAGGCGATCGTCCCGCCCCAGTTCTACGGGCGGGTGGTAAGCGTCGCCCAGGTCCTGGCCTGGTCGGCCATCCCCCTCGGGTCGCTGGCCGGAGCGGCAGCCATCAACCTGAGCGGGAGTGTCACAGGCGTCTACGCCGTCATCGGCGGCCTCATCGCCGCCATCGCCCTCGCCTTCGCCTTCAGCCCAGTCGCATACGGGGACCGTTACCTCGCCGACGCGGCCGCGCGGCGGGCCGGGGCGGCGGGCGCTGGACATTCGCCTGGGTCCGGGGCGGCCAAGCGCGAGGACGCCGGGCCTGGGCCAGGGCTCCCCCGCACCGGACCTGCCGGGGGAGCCGCCGACGCTGGCCGAGGTACGGACGGGAGCAAAGAGGTCCGCTGACACGAGCATCGCCCGCACCTGACCTGGACGTTGCGGAGATGGCCGGTGGCTACCAGGATGTAGGCATGACAGGTGAGTTCTTGCCAGCCGGGGACTCCCCTGGCCCCGGTGCGGAGCCGGAGCTGAGGGCCTCGCATGCGGACCGGGATCGGGTCGTCGAGGTTCTGCGCGTTGCTGCGGGCGACGGCCTGCTCACCGCAGCCGAGCTGGACGAGCGCCTAGAGATTGCACTGTCCGCTCGCACCCGCAGTGAGCTGGGTGCCTTGACCGCTGATCTGCCGCAGAGCGGGATTCAGCTGCAGGCCAAGGACCTGGTCCGGATTGACCAGCGCTTCGGCGATGTGACGCGCACCGGCCGCTGGGTTGTCCCGCGGCGGATGGAGATCCGGCTGACCGCAGGCGACGTGAAGCTCGACTTCACCGAGGCGGTGATCACCCAGGGCACGTTGCACATCGATGTCGACCTGGGAATCGGCGGGGACCTGACCCTGGTGACCCGGCCAGGCATCGTGGTGGATACCGATGGCCTGTCGGGGAGGCTCGGCGATGTCAAGGTCCGTGATGTCACCGACCCGCACACGCCGGTCATCCTGCACGTGGAACTAGCCGGCCGGGTCCGCGGCGGCGGCGTCGTAGCGCGACTTCCGCAGCGGACGTTCTGGCAGTGGCTGCTCCGCAAGCCCCGGCCGTATCGATAGCGGGCCCGCTGACGCAGCACTGATCCCACCTGGTCGCGGCTGAGTGGCGGCACTGCCGGTTGGCCCGCACTGGCGGGCTGCCGGTGCCGCGAGGGGTCTGGGAACCGGGCGCGGCCAGTAGTACGCTTCCGGTATGCAGGCGGTATTCAATCGCGGGCGCCCGCCCGCCGTGGGCCGCCGAAGGAGTGGAGCCGGCATGAGTCACATCGAGCCCGTCCCCGCGGACGAGATCCCGGACAGCCTCAAGGTCTTGTGGAAGGAAACCAACGAGCCCGGCCAGATGATGATCCAGGCGCTGTCCAACGCGCCGGTTCACGCCGAGCGGTTCCTGCCGTTCTACAACGGGCTCCGGTACAACACGATTCTCGGGCAGAAGCTGAGCGAGATGATGCGCCTGGCCGTCGTCCACGTCACCGGTTGCTACCACTGCCAGGCCGCGCGGCACCCCACCGACGACGACGGCAGCGGCCACACCCTGACCGAGGAGATGGCCCTGGCCGTCGCCGATCCGGACAGTCCGCTCTTCACGCCACGCGAGCAGGCAGCGCTCAAGTTGACACATGCCTTCGCGATCACCAACGAGCCGTTGGACCCGGCCGTGTTCGAGGCACTCCACGAGTACTTCAGCAACGAAGAACTCACGGAGATGGGCATGCTGTTGGCGACCTTCGTGGGCTTCAGCCGTTTCATGGCGACCTTCGAGGTGTTCGACACCTGCCCGCTTCCCAGCCCCGACCAGATCGCACCACCGGTCTACTCGGTTCTCGGCTGAGCCAGGATAAAGCCGGAAGCTTCGGGTCCTGGCTAGACCGGGATCTTGATGACCAGCGTGGTGCCGCCGCCGGCCGGGCTGGTCACCGCGAAGACATCCTCCGGCGCCGCCCCGCGTGCCACCAGCGTCGCGACCCGCCGCGGCGCGGCCTGCTCGTCGGCCAGCTGACGCAGCAGTGCCTGATCGGGCGGATCACGGCACTCCCTCCCGTCGGCGGCATGGACCGCACCGACGGCGGGATCTGGCGCGTTCGCAAGCTTGACGGTAGTCCGGTGCCAGGCGGGCGGCAACGATCGCGCCGCAGCCCGCGGCCCCTCAGCCAATCCAGGAAACGCAAGTTCGAGCTGGCGCGTTCACCGACTCACAAGTACGCGGGACGCCCGGAGTGCGAGCTTAGCGCGCGTCCTCTTCCGCAAATGCTGGCCGCCCAGCTAGGTGCCTCGCCTTGACCTTGACCTTGACCTTGACCTTGACCTTGGGGGAAACCGCACACTGATTTTGCCGGGCAAATGCCGGCAGTAAGGGAGCCGGTCATGGAGGGAGTGGGCATCGGAGAGTTCGCCAGACGTTCCCGTCTGTCGCCCAAGGCGCTGCGACTCTACGACGAAATGGGACTGCTGTTGCCGGCCCGGGTCGACGCCGCGTCCGGTTACCGCTTCTACGGGGTCGATCAGCTCGAGCAAGCTCGTTTCGTGGCGACGCTTCGCCAGCTCAAGGTGCCGCTGGCCGAGATCAAGGCCATCCTCGCTCTCGACCCCGGCCTAGCCGCTCAGCGCATCGCCGACTACTGGGCGACCGCCGAGACCGACCACGCTGCCCGCCGGGATCTGGCGGGCTTCCTCATTAACCGTCTTAACGGAAGGAGATCCGTCATGTACGAAGTCGAGACCAGAGAAATCCCGCGCCGCAGCCTGTTGTGCCTGAAGCGCAACGTCGACGGGCAAGCCGAGGCCTGGGCGCTGGGCAAGGAGTTCGTGGGGCTGTTCAAGGAGCGCCCGGCGCCGCGCATGGAGGGACGGGCCGGGGCCGCGTTCTGCATCTACTGGGGCGAGATCAGCGACGACAGCGACGGACCGCTTGAGTGGTGCCGACCTGTGCCCGACGAGCAGGCGGAGACTCTCGCCGCGGCCTTCGCAGAACTATCACTTCGCACCGAGCCGGCGCACCAAGAGGCCTTCGTCAATCTCGGCCCGGGCGGACAGGTAAGCACTCCGCAGTGGCAGCTCATCTCGGAGTCCTTGCACACATGGGGCGGCGAGCGAGGCGTCCAGCCGAGCGAGCTCGGCGTCCGCATCACCTACCTCGCGACACCTCCGATCACCAACGACAGCGTGCCGGATTGCGACTTCGCCGTCCCCTTGCGCTGACCTGAGCCGCCCGAACTTCATCGGAGTCCGAAACCGGACCGCATAACGGTGCTTGCCGGGCTATATCGGGCAACCTGTGGATTTCTTGTGTATAAGGCGGTGGATAACTGCCGTGAGATGCGGATAAGTGGCCTCGTCCTGTGGACATCGTGTGGATGGGGAAGAAACTTAAAATGAACTGCTGCAGGCTCTTGCGCGACAAGTCGCAGAGGGCGTAGAAATGCTTTCACCGTTGGAAACGGGCACCATCTGAGGGCAACCCCGGAGACGTGAGGATGGACTGGGAAACCGGTGTATCGCATGGGTGCCTGGCCCTGGCGGGCGGCGCGCAGCGCCGGGGAGGCCGGGCAACTGGCCGCCTTGGTGCGGCGAGGCCAGGCAAGGCCCCCTCCATCTCATACATGGAGGGGGCCTTGTTGCATTCTGCCCGACATAAAGAGTTTTGCCGGGCCGACACGCTGGCAAACGTGGTCATGCGCGAAGTCCGACGGCCGCATGCAGGTTCACCGGGCAGGTCTGCTGGGCGCTGGCCATGACTAGCACGAGCTGTGTCAGTTTCCGGCGCTGTCCCTGAGCCACCAGGAGAAACCCGGCGCCCAGTTCTACGCGAACCGGTCCGCGAGCAGCGGCATGCCGACCCGTGACCGGGCGGCACTGAGCCCACGGGCAATGGCGTTACCGGGGAATGCCCAACTGCGGGTGCCTCTTCGTGGCGGCCATTTGCTGCCGGTGCGTATTGGGGCTGAGGCGACTGTCCTTTCCTGACAGGGATCTAATAAGATATTCGAAGGGAAAGAACGGGGGATCAAATGACGGGGAGCAAGAATCCTAAAAGGTATTCTCCGGAGTTTAAGGAAGAAGCCGCCAAGATGGTGATCGACCTCTCCAGGCCGATCGCTGAGGTGGCCCGCGAACTCCGGATAAACCGCACCACTCTCGGGTTCTGGGTGAAAGCGTACCGGCAGCAGCATTTGGGGACCGGGCTGCCGATTGATAGGCCGGACCAGGCGCGGAACCAGCCGGCCGATAGCACCGGCCAGCCAGCCGGCGCCGGTCACAACGCCGAGCGGGCGGAACTGACACGGCAAATCCGCGCCGCCCTCGCCGGGCTGGACCACGACGAACGCGAGGCCATCGAGCTGAATCTCAGGCAAGGCCTGGATACCGCAGAACTCGCGGCCGCGCTCGGCGTGCCGCGAAACAAAGCCGACGCCCTCGCCGCACGTGCCCGCGGCAAATTGGAGCAGGCCCTCGGCGCGCTCCTGGTCGCGCGGATGGGACGGGAGGCCTGCCCGGAACTCGACGATTTGCTCGCAGACTGGGACGGGCGGCTGACAATGCTGACCGCGCACACGCGTGACCTGATCCGGCAGCACACCGAACGGTGCCAGGCTTGCGCCAGAAGCAGCCACCGGGCACTGCGCGCAGCCGTGCAAGCCGGCCTCGGACCGCCGGCCGCGGTGCGTTCCGGGCCGCGGGAGCAAGTGCTTTATCCCGGCGCCGGCGAAAGCCCGGACGCGGCAGCAGGGCGCCCGGACCAAAGCCAGTATCCGGACCCGGGACCGCCCGGCGAACCTGCGCGGACGGCTCGGTACCCCGGATGGAGCAGGCTCCGGGACAACCCCGGAGCCGCGACCGCGACCGGAGCGATCGCGCTGTGGGGCACCGCGGCCCTGACCGCCGTTCTGATCATGGTCACCGGCGGCCGCACCATCACCAACCTGGCCGCTCAGACCGGCAACGGCCCCGTCTCGGCCGCCAGCGCACCGGCGAGCCCGAGCCGCGTGGCATCCCCCACCGGCCCGGCCGGTAGCTCACCGGCCAGCTCGCCGTCATCCAGCCGCCCGGCCTCCGCAGGCATGCTTACGCCGGCCGCAGCCCTCGCCGGGACCCCTGCTGTGCCCGGGACCCCTGCTGTACCCGGGACCCCTGCCGTGCCCGGGACCTCTGCTGTACCCGGGACCCCTGCCGTGCCCGGGACCCCCGCCGTACCGCGGCCTGAGGCGTCGTCATCGCGTTCGCCCAAGCCTTCACAGCCGGCCTCTCCGTCGCCCTGGCCATCACGGACGCCGGCGCCGGTGCGCTCGGCGACTCCGAGACCGACGCCTACACCCTTGCATGTGCCCTCGCCGTCTCCGTTGCCCTCGCCGTCGCCGCTCCCCTCGCCGTCGCCGCTGCCTTGGACTCCCACACCGAGGCCCACGCGGTCACATTCACACCCGCCGACTCCGCCGCCCTGGACTCCCACACCGAGGCCGACGCGGTCACATTCACACCCGCCGACTCCGCCGCCCTGGACTCGGCACCGGCACCACGACCTCACCTTCGCCCGCACCGTTATCCCCGGATAGCAGCGACGGGATACGGTGCTGCACCACGCGCACCCGTTCGGCTACGGCTGACTGACCATCGGGCCAGGCCCGCGCGGTGGAGTGGGGGCGGTTGGAGCTCAGCACTTCGTTGCTGTTTTCACCGAACTCGAACCCGGGTAAATCGGTGGAGGGTTCAACCTGGGTCGGCAGGGTGGTGGACGAGGGGAGGCGTGGCGTATGGCTAGCAAGGGCGGCGTGCTCGCGGAGCTGGATCTCAGCCTGAAGCTCACCCCGAATCAGGAAGCGGCCCGCCTGGCCGCGGCTCAGGGCCGGTTGCTGCAGCTGCGGCTGGTGCTGGGCGGCCTGATCGGGGACAATCCGCAGCTCGGGCCGCCGGTCTGCGTGGTTTTCGAGGGGTGGGACGCCTCCGGCAAGGGCGGTGCGATCAAACGGCTCGTGGCGCCGCTGGACCCGCGGCACGTCCGGGTCGCCCAGTTCGGCGCGCCCAGCTATGACGAGAAACGCCACCACTTCCTGTGGCGGTTCTGGCCGACGCTGCCTGGCTGGGGAGGCATGGCGGTGTTTGACCGGTCCTGGTACGGCCGCGTCCTGGTCGAACGGGTCGAAGGATTCGCCACCGAGGAGCAGTGGCGGCGCGCCTACCGGGAGATCGTCGAGTTCGAGCGGACGCTGGCCGACGAAGGCATGATCATGGTCAAGTTCTGGCTGCACCTGTCGTCCGGGGAGCAGCTCAGACGATTCAAGGCGCGGCAACGCGAGCCGCTGAAGAGCTGGAAGCTGACGGCGGAAGACTGGCGGAATCGCGAGAAGCGGCGGCAGTATGAGGCGGCCGTGGAGGAGATGCTGGACCGGACTGATCACGCACGCGCACCATGGGTGCTGGTTGAGGCCGAGGACAAGCGGTGGGCCAGGGTAAAGGTGGCCGAGTCGGTGGTCGCGGCCATCGAGGCCGGCCTGACCGCACGGAACCTCCCGGTTCCGCCGGCGTCCCCGGCCGCAGCGGTCCGGACAGGATAGATCGAGCGCCAGGATCGGATCGGCATCCGGGCCATAAGGCGGGTATTTACCATGCCGCCCGAACGTCATTAGGGGAAGGGGTTGGTGTATCAACTACGGAAGACCTGCCTCCGAAGTACTAAGGTGATTTACCACTGGCCTTGGGGGAGGTCCAAATGCCCGTTCCGCGGCATTCCGTGGCATTGTCGAGTGTCCAGCTTCCGGTTACGGCTGAATGCGGTGGCGTGACCGAATTGCGGGTGCATGGTGTGGGCGGTACGCCGCCGGACGCGGTCCTCGGCGACCTGGCTCCCGAACAGGTGAGCGGCGATGCGGTCGCTGGTTTTTACCGGAGTTCGGATCACCGCGCCAGCGACGGGGATCGGGAGGCGCGCCTGGACGTGACCCGGCACGTGGAGGTCTATTCGTGGGGCGGCCTGACCTCGCAGAGCAAGGTCCGGGTCCTGTGGCTGGCGCTGCTGCCGTTCCTGCTCGCCAACCTGGCGGGCTGGATGTGCTCGGCCACGACCCGCGAGTCGTCGTGGAGGTTCCGGCTGCACCGCCTGGCCAGCGGGCTGGGCGCGCTGGCGCTGACTGTGAACGCGGCCCTGATCGCGGTGCTGATCAGCGCCGACGTCGTCGCCTACCAGACGGCGCGGGCCGGGCTGGCCCGCCATCAGTGGTGGCTCGCGCCGCTCGGCTGGCATTTGGTCGCCGGTCATCCGGCCCGCCAGGTCATGCTCGGGGTCCTGGTGCCGGCGCTGTTCGTGCTCGCGCTGACCTGGCTGGCCAGCAGAACATGGCGGTACGAAGCCGTGCGGCCGCCGTACCGGATAGGGGACAAGCAGAAGGAGCCGGCCAGGAAGGTCACGGCGGCCACGCTTGCGGCCGGCCTGGCCGACGACGGGTTCTGGGACGGCGAGAGTAGCGTCAGGCTCATCACCTGGCTGCATGTCGCCGTGGTCGCGGGATTCCTGGCGATCACGCTCGGTGTCACCACCAAAGCGCTCGCCGTCACCGGATCGGCGCATGTCGTCGCCTTGGAGTGGATCGCGATAAGCCTGGGCGGCGCCACGGTCGTCCTCGGGGTCGGCTACGTCTGCCTTGACGCCCTCGGCGCCCTGCCCGATGAGCTGCGGGGCAGGCTGCCGTTCCTGCTCGGGCCCGGGGGCGCCGCCCTGATCGCGGCCGGGGTCTTCGCCTGGCTGCAGCCGGCCGGGCCGACGCCCCGAGCGGCCGAACTGCCCGCCATGGGCAGCGTGATCGGATGGACGACGCCGGCAATCGCGGCGATCCTGGCGGTCGCGCTGATCTCCATGCTGCTCGGCCTGCCCGGAGGTTCGGGAACCCTGATCGGCGGCCCTTGGGTCACGCTGATGCTGGCGTTCAGCGTGCTTAACACCCTCCTGCTCGGCGCGGAGATCTGGGTGGCGCACCTAGTGGGCCCGGTGACCAGCAACGCGGCTGACGCGCTGTCCCGGCCGCAGGGCAAGATCTACCTCCCGCAGGTGATCGCCTCGGGGGTTCCGCTGGTGGCGTGGGCGGCGGTGCTGGCCGTTCTGGTGGCCGGGCTCATCGAAGGTGTCCGGTGGCTGGGGATCCGTCAGCTGCCCGCCGGGATGGCCCGGGATTACCGGGACCAGGCCGCGACCTTCAGGGATCCGGTGACCGGACCGCGGAGTCACTGGTACTGGTCTGGGCTGAACCCGTTCTCGCCGCCCGGGGACCAGTCCGGCGATCCCGGCTCCGGCCAGGACTGGGAGCAGAAGATCGCCCGGACCAAGTTCCTCGGCGACGCGGCACACGACGCCACCTGGCTGCTGTGGGGCATCATCGTCGCGCAGCTGGTCATGGCCCTGTGCGTCTGGCGGCTGCACCTCCAGCCGCCGGTGGTCATCCGCAACGTCGGGGTTCTCATCGCCGGCCTGGCGCTGCCGGCGCTGATGGCCTTCCTGTACTCGGCCTGGAGCGACCCCGCTAAACGGCGCACGATCGGGGTCCTGTGGGATGTCGGCACGTTCTGGCCGCGCTCCTATCACCCGCTGTCGCCCCCGTGTTACACCGAACGGGCGGTGCCCGAGTTGCAGCGCCGGATGTGGTGGCTGCACGACAACGGCGGCCGGGTGGCGCTGGTCGCGCACAGCCAGGGCGCGGTGCTCGCCACCGCGGCGCTCGTCCAGCCCGGCTGCCGGCCGGATGGCGACCACCCGGCCCTGGTCACCTTCGGCAATCCGGTGTGCAAGCTCTACAGCTGGGGCTTTCCCGCCTACTTCGATCGCACGCTGGTCGAGCGGCTGGAGCCAGGCGGGCAGGCACGGGTGAGCGACTGGTGCAACTTCTCCTACCCGACCGACCCCATCGGCGGCCCCGTAGCGAAGGATCTACGCCAGGCTGACGGCAACCCCGTGGACCACGGCCTGCTTGACCCGGCGGAATGCTATTACGTCTACGGGCAGCCGCCGCCCTCAGCCAAGGGCCATTCCGGCTACTGGGCCGATCCCCGGGTCTGGAACCTGATCAATCAGATCGCCGCGGGTCAAGGTGGGGATGCTCCGGTCGCTGCAACCCGGGCCGTTCCGTCCCTAGAGGAGCCGGCCGTACCTGACCAGCAGGCCATGCCCCGGTCCAGCCGCTCGGGTGGGCTCGTCAGGAGGAGGTAGGCGCTCTTTTAGAGCCGTTTCATGGAGTCTTCGGCGGGTAGCGGACGGCCCTCAGGCTAATTCCTTCCCGGGAGGGCGCCATGGCCGCGAGAGATTACGGGGGCATAGGGCAGTCCGGCGATGGGTCGCCCGCGCAGCCGGACGGGCAGAACCGGTACGTTTACCTGCTGTCTGTCATCGGCGCGATGGCGGCCTGCTGTGGGGTTACGACACCGGCGTCATCGCCGGGGCGCTAGCCTCGCTGGCACGGCGTCCGGGGAAATCGCTAATTCGGGTAGACGGTCGGGGTGGTCGTATGGGTGCGGCCGGTGGGGGTGCGCCATCGCAGGACGCCGGGTTTCGGCGAATCCAGCCACCAGCCCTGGGCCTGTTTAACGCGATGATGGTGACGGCAGAGAGGCGAGAGGTTACAGGGACACGTGAGACCCCCGAGGTGCCAGGGGGTGGTGTGATCCAAGTCGCAGCGGGCCGCGGGCTGCCCGCAACCGGGAGCGGTGCACGTCGCGTTGCGGGCGGCGATCAGGTGCCGGAGTTTGCGGCCGGGCCGGTAGCCGCGGTGGGCCTGGGCGTGGTCGCAGGGGCCGCGGATGACCTGGTTGAAGGTGAGGGTGCGGGGGTCGGGGGGGCCGCGGGGGGGCGGACGGGGGGCGCAGGCGTGCGCGGCGGCGGTCCCGTCCGGGTGCAGGACGGTGTAGCACCACCGGGTGGCGGGGTGCCGGGCCGCGGCGGCGGTCAGGTCGCGGGCGGTCTCGGGGTCCAGCGGGCCGAACCCGCCGGCCTCGCCGGGGGTACCCGAGGTGCCCTGCCAGGTCCCCCACGGGATGGTGAGGGTCACCTGGGCCGCCAGGTTCGGCCTGCTGTTCCCGGCGCGCCTGCCTCCGCCGGTCCCGCCCGGGCCGTTGCGGGGACCGCGACCGGAGCCGCCGCCGCCCGGGCCGCCGGAACCGCCCGGGCCATCGCTCTCGCCGGGGCCGCGGGTGTCATCAGTGTCGCCGGGGTCACCGCTCTCGCCGGTCTCGCCGGTGTCGTCGGGGTGAGTAGGGTGGGTGTCTCGGCCGGGTCCGGGCGGGGCGAAGCGGGTGTCGCGCTCTTGCAACAAATCGAGATATGCGATCACGCGGAGTTCCTGCAAGGTGCCGCGGACGCCGGCCGCGCGCAAGTCCCGGGCCCGCTGGTC
>Ga0302324_100003667_pt1 | contig 34582 bp, 26 predicted proteins | sample Palsa_T0_1_FD_201949 | JGI IMG/M metagenome (GOLD analysis project Ga0302324, IMG submission 201949) | Peat permafrost microbial communities from Stordalen Mire near Abisko, Sweden - Palsa_T0_1 | ecosystem: Environmental > Terrestrial > Soil > Palsa > Peat permafrost | place: Sweden: Abisko...
CTCGACAAGCGTCGCGAAGAGGCCCCCATCCGAGCGATCGTGATACGCCAGAACAAGATCCGCCGCCTTGAGGGCGGCGAGCGCGCTTGCGAACTGCAGCAGTGCGTGGGCGTCATCCAGATCCGCACTCTCGCTGCCGAGCTGCGAGTAGACCTGCGTGAGAACCGAAGCGCCCAGCCGATTCCTGCCGCGGGCGATGTCGATGAGCCACAGCGAGGTTGCGCCACTGTCGGGGCGCAGCACCGGCGTGAGCGTGCGCCGCACATCACCCACCGGCGCGAAGGCCGATACGATGAGCGACACCGGCGCGACGACGCTCTTCGTCGCATCGCCCTCGCGCCACGCGGTCTGCATCGACAGGGAATCCTTGCCGACCGGAATGGCGATTCCGAGTTGTGGGCAGAGCTCCTCGCCGATGGCGCGCACCGTCTGATAGAGCGCCGCATCCTCGCCCGGCTCGCCGCAGGCTGCCATCCAGTTGGCCGACAGTCGGATCTTGCGCACGGACTCGATGTCGGCGGCGAGAATATTGGTGATGGCCTCCGCCACGGCGAGCCGTCCAGAGGCGGGCGCGTTCAGCACCGCGACCGGTGTGCGCTCGCCCATCGCCATCGCCTCGCCCCCATGGCCGTGGTAGTCGGCGAGGGTCACCGCCACATCGCTCACCGGCACCTGCCACGGACCGACCATCTGGTCACGGCTGATGAGTCCGCCCACGCTTCGATCGCCGATGGTGATGAGAAAGGTCTTGTCCGCAACCGCCGGAAAGCGCAGGACGCGATAGGCCGCCTCGGTAAGACTGATGCGCGCGGCATCGAAGGGCCGTGTTGCAGGCGCGATGCTGCGCACGTGGCGGCGCATGCGCGGCGTGCCACCGAGCAGGAGGTCGACAGGGATGTCGACCGGCTCATTGCCATAGAGCGCATCGTGCACGACGAGTCGTCCGCTGCCATCGACGGCGCCGATGTCAGCAAATGCGCAGCGTTCGCGCGCGGCAATCTTTGCGAAGTCCTCGATCCGCTCTGCCGCGATGGCGAGCACGTAGCGCTCCTGGGCCTCGTTGCACCAGATCTCCATGGGCGACATGCCGCTCTCGGCACTCGGCACGGCGCGCAGCTCTATGCGCGCGCCGCGCGCACTGTGCGCGACCACCTCGGGGATGGCATTGGAAAGACCCCCTGCGCCGACGTCATGAATGAGGAGGATTGGGTTTGCGGGCCCGAGCGCCCAGCAGGCATCGATCACTTCCTGCGCGCGCCGCTGCACTTCGGCGTTGCCGCGCTGCACGGAGGCGTAGTCCAGATCCGCCGTGCTCGCGCCGCTTCCCATCGAAGAGGACGCGCCGCCGCCAAGACCGATCAGCATGCCGGGTCCGCCGAGCACGACAAGTCTTGCGCCAAGTGGCACTGCGCCCTTCTCCACATGAACGCGGCGCACGTTACCGAGGCCGCCTGCAATCATGATGGGCTTGTGATAGCCGCGAATGCGCTCCGCAGCGTCGCCCGCCGCACGCTCTTCAAAAGTTCTGAAGTAGCCGCAGATGGCAGGCCGCCCGAACTCGTTATTGAAGGAGGCGGCCCCGATCGGCCCTTCGAGCATGATCTCCAGCGCCGAGGCGATGCGGCCCGGGCGGCCAAATTCGCGCTCCCACGGGCGCTCGAATCCGGGAATGCGCAGATGCGACACGGAAAAGCCAGCGAGGCCCGCCTTGGGCTTTGCGCCCAAGCCGGTCGCCGCCTCGTCGCGGATCTCGCCGCCTGAGCCCGTGGCCGCGCCGGGAAACGGCGAGATGGCGGTCGGATGGTTGTGCGTCTCGACCTTGATTGCGATGTCGATCGGCTCCGTGACGCCACGGTAGATGCCATCGCTCGGAGTGGGGAAATAGCGCACGCCCACGCTTCCGGCAATGACGGCGGCGTTGTCCCGGTACGCCGACAGCACGCCGGCAGGACTGCGCGCGTGCGTGTTCTTGATCATGGCGAACAGGGATTTGTCCTGCTCCTCCCCGTCGATGCTCCAGCTGGCGTTGAATATCTTGTGCCGGCAGTGCTCGGAGTTGGCTTGTGCGAACATCATGAGCTCGACGTCGGTCGGATCGCGCCCAAGGCGCGCGAAGCTTGTGCGCAGATAGTTGATCTCGTCAGCGGAGAGGGCGAGCCCGAGGTCTGCATTGGACTGCGCGAGTGCGGCGAGCGCCACCCGCGCCAGCGGCCGCGGCGCCGCATGCTCGAAAAGCTGCGCCGCATCCTCGGGATCAAACAGCACCGTCTCCGTCATGCGATCGTAAAGCACGGGCGCAAGGTGCCCGAGACTCTCGCGGTCGAGCGCAGCGGATGAGTGCAGGTGATAGGCGATGCCGCGCTCGATGCGCCGTGCGGCTGCGAGCCCACACACGTGGGCAATGTCGCTCGCCTTGCTCGACCAGGGCGAAATCGTCCCCACGCGCGGCACGATAAGTATGAGCCGGCCGCGTGCTCCGGCGCTCGCCGCAGGCGCAGCGCCACGCAACGACGCGCCCCCGCCGTATCTCAGGAGGCGCTGCAGAAGATGGCTCTCCGCGGCGCTCAAGGCCCTGTCGGTGTCGACGAAATGCACGAACGCCGCAGTGAGCCCCGTGACGGCCGGATTGAGCGCCGTCAGGCGATCAAGGAGTTTGGTGATCCGGAAGGATGAGAGCGCCGTGGAACCGGGTATTTCGAGCATGATTGGAAAGGGCGCTACTTCTTGGGCGGGGAGTCCCGCGGCGGCGCCGCATAGAGCGGCGCCCCGGGAAACTGACTGACGTTCCCCCCCTCGAAAGTCGTGATCTTACTGATTCCCTGCTTTTTCACCTCATCGACCCGCAGCACCGAGTGCAGGGGCAGGTAGGTCCGCTTGACCCCGTCGAATTCCGCCTTGATGCGCTCTTCACCCGGATCCACAACCACGGAGGAGCGCTCGCCGAACACCAGATCCTCAATTTCCAGGAAGCCGAACAAGGTGCCATGGCTTACTTTGCGGGCGTAAACTTCATAAACCTTGCCCTGATTCACGAACATAATCTTGAAAATGTGACTGGCTGCCATGGGGTTAAGGCTCGGTGACTGCTATGTTGGTCCATACATTATATGTCCGGGCGCGCCGGGGAAGCGGGTGTGGGCGCGCGACATCGAAGTGACACGCCGTTTATGGCCTCTGGGGCAAGCATGGCGCTACGTCTGAGCGTCGTCAGTGATCATCGGCAGTTGCTGGGCGACCGCAGCAGTATCGTGCTCGGCGCGGCCGGCGCCACCATCGGCCGTGCACCGAGTAATGACTGGGTGCTGCCGGACCCGCAGCGCTATGTGTCCGCGCGCCATGCCCGCATCGCCTGGCGCAACGGGCAGTACTTCGTCGAGGATTTGAGCACCAACGGCGTGTTCGTCAACGAGGACGAGCAGCCGCTCGGTAAGGATGTTGCACGACAACTGTGCAGCGGCGATGTGCTGCGCGTTGGCGAGTACCAGCTCGTGGTCGCCGTTGAGGAGGATCCACGCCAGCTCTCTGCCGCGGTGCAAACGGCCGGATCGCAGGGGCCTGCTGTCGCCGTGCCCACGAGCATCGGTGAGCTGCGCACCCTCGACCGCAGGGCGCAGGCTGACCTCGGAGCTCCGCTCGATCTGGGAGAACTCCTGGTGTCGGACCCTGCCGCCAATGGCGGCCTCCAACCTGTCAATGCATTCGGCCAGGCCGTGACGGCCTCTTCGGCGCAGGTATTCGCAGAAACTTCCCCGGGACTCGACAATGAAGCCATTGCGCGCCGCATCGCCCGTCTTGCCAGGGCGGCGCAGCGCAATCCCAAGAATCGCGCCAGTGTGCCTGCACTTTTTGACGTGCAGAGCGGTCTTGCGGCGTTCTGCCGCGGCGGCGGCATCGATAATGAGCGCCTGCCGGCAGACGCCCAGACGCGCCTGCTGCACCTCGCCGGCCAGTTGCTGCGCGAGGCTCTGGTGGGGTTCAAGGATCTGGAGCGCGCGCGCAACGAGATCCGCAACCGCTTTCGCATTGAGATCCAAACGGATGCGGACGACCCGCGGCCATCTCTTGCAGGCACGGCAGTCGAAGAGCTCTTGCTCAATCTCCTGAACCAGCATGAAACACGGCAGACGGATGCAGTGCAGTGGCTGCGCGAGACGGTGGATTCGGCCAAGGCGCATGAAGCCGCATCGGCGCTCGCGCTGCGAGCGGCGTTCGTCGAATTCGTCGACCGGCTCGACCCGGCGGAGCTCGAGGCGCGCTTCGAGCGCGCCAGCAAGCGCGGCAAGTTGCGCAGCAATGGCCGCGCCGGTTACTGGGACCTGTACGCCGAGTTTTACCGCAGCCTCATCGAGATGCCGGCCGATCATCTGCCGCATACCTACGTTGAAGCCTTTGCCAAGGCCTACAAAGACGCGCTGAAGAAGCCCCGGCCCTAGCGTGCCCGGCTCGGCTCTCCTGGCCGACTGATCTTGACTGTTTGCAGGTACCGATACGCGGCCGGCGCTGGGGAAAAATGCTCTGCCTTCCCCAGCTGCCGGCCATCATTCAGATTTGCTGCCGCAATATTTGCCCTGTCACTGCGCGGTTGTCACCGTCACCGACGCGGTCGACGTCCCGCCTTCGATGTCCGTCACCGTGACGCTGGCGATGTGGTTCGCTGCCGTGGTGTAGGTGTGTTTCACCGTCGGCGTTTTCTGTGTCGCCAGTGCGCTGCCGTCGCCGAAATTGAAGCTGTACTGCTTGATCGAGCCGCCGTTGTTCGGGTCACGGGAACCCGACGCATTGAAAGCGACGGCCTGCGGCGCATTACCGCTGCTTGGCGTCGCCGTAATGGCCGCCGTTGGCGGCTCGCTCGTCGCTTTCACAGTGATCTTCTTAATGGCGGAGGTGCCGGTTCCTGCGCCCGTGTCGGTTACCTTGACGTCCGCCTTGAAGGTACCAACCGCCGAGTACGTATGCGTGACGGTCGCAGTGCTCTGCGTTACTGCGGCGCTGCCGTCGCCAAAGCTGAATGTGTACTCGTTGATCTGTCCGCCATTGAGCGGCGGATGCGATGCTGAGGCATCCAGCGTTACGTTCAGGGGCGCGCTCCCGGTGGTTGGCGTTGCCGTCAGTAGCGCAACCACCGGCGCGGCGGGATTGCAGGCGGCATTACCGACCAGTGTGTAACTGCCGCTTGGAGTTGAGTCCATGCTCTCCAGCAACCCGGCATCTGCGCCCACAAGCATTTGGGTGACGCCGTGGACGCCTGACAGCGGTGCTCCCGCGCCGGGTGGAGTACCGGTCGTGCCGGGGGTAACGTTCGGGAAAGTCCCGACCGGCGGCAGGATCAGGCTGGCGGGCAATATCCAGGTGATGGTGTTGTTCGTGTTGCTGTAGCTGCCGCTGATGGTGCCCAGGCTTGAATCGCCGCTGCCGCCCGCGCCGTTTGGCGTCGTCACTCCGTAAACGAACTCCGGCGCGGCCGGCGTGCCCGCTGGAATCACCGTGTCCATGTCAACGAAATACACCTGGCCCTGATAGCTGAAATAAACCTTCCAGTAGGTATTGGGCGGCAGCGCCGGCAGCGCCGCGAGATTGCCCACCGTCATGGTGATCTCGAGAGTCTCCGGCGCAGTCACCGCAGGATAAGGCTCCGCTATTGAAACTCCCGTCACATCATCCTCTTCATTGGCAGGAGCGCCGGTCTGAGTCCCCGGCTTCTGCGACACCACCAGCGTGCCCGGCAAAGTGCAGGGCGACAGTGTCGCGCTGCTGCCCGTCTGTCCGACCAAGGCGCTGACGGCCGCGACGTCAAATGAGCCAAGACCGGTTGAGAAGTCCCAGCCCGGTGTTGCCGGATAGATGCCGTTGGTGCCGAGCGTCACATCGGTCATGCCGCTGATGGTGGAAAATGGCAGTCCGGGTGTGGAAATCGCATAAAGCGCAGGACCTGCGAAGCCGAGGGCGTTCTTGTGCGCGCCTTCAACACGCGCCCAGGAACCGAGCGACAGAGGCGATGCGAGGCTGGTGCCGCCGTTGCTGGTATCACCGCCGGCGCTCACGAAGCCGGCCGGCGACAAGAGGAAATCCGCATCCATCGCCACGTCGGGCACGCCCTTGCCCACGCCGACCACGGAGCTGCCGGCGTCCACCGGCACGAATGACGATTGCCAGCTGCCGGAGTATTCCCACAGCGAGAAGCCGCCGCCGCCGGCATCCCAGGCGGTTGTCTCGATGATGTTGAAATTGGAATCCACCAGGACGGTGGTTCCGCCGGCGCCCATGACGTAGGTATCCGAGGCGGGAAATTCCACCATGGCGGGTACGCCGGAGAGCGGTACGCCGTTGGTATCGCCCACCACGCCGCAGGCCGAACCCGAATCGCCGGTCGAGGCGAACACCGTCTGACCCTGCACTGCTGCCTGACGGAAGATCTGATCGTAGAGTGGCATGGCGCCGGAGAGATACTCGAGCGTCTCGCAGCCGCCGAACGAGGCGCTGCCCGCCTGCGCCAGATTCTGCGTCACGAAAGCGTTGAATCCGGGAATGAGATCGACGTCGTTCATAGAATCGGCGTCATAGACGATGAGCTGTTTGACCGCGCCGGCCATGCCGGTGGATTCCTGCGTATCCATATCAAATTCGATCGCGCCGCTGGTATCGGTGCTGCCGAGACCCACCGGCACAATGCTTACCGGTACCTGCGGCAGCTGGTTCTCGCTTTCGAACTGGCGCAGATCGTTTGGCGCGCTGGGATTGGCGGGATTCGGCAGGATGCCGGCGAGAGAGCCCTCCGCGAAGATCGCGATCGTGGTATTGGCGGCCGTCGGGGTCGCGCCGACGTCATACACCGACCAGAAATCCTGCGGCGTGAACGTCACCGGATTCGCAGGCGTAGAGGGCGGCGTCACCGCCGGTGCCGGGGCGGCTGCAGGCCAGCTGCCGAGGAACGTGTGCATGGTGTCGATGGTTTGCAATCCGACCACCGAAAGCACGATGCTGCTTAGGGCGGCGGGCACTTGCGCCGGCTGGGTGTTGGCGAAAACCGTGCGCGTCGGCGCGCCGTTCGGGCCGGAGACCTGGTATTGCCACAGGGTGGTATTGAACGCAGCTTCGACCGCCGCAGCGGTGCCGTAGGCGACGACGTATTGACGGTTGGACGGCGCGGATAGTTTGCTAAACCCCATCTGGGTCAAATACGACTTCACAGCCTCCAGTTGCGCGGCGCTCGGCGAATAGGCCGCGGCGAACTGCGACGGCGTCAGAAATTTTCCGTGCGCGGGATTGCCGGGCGTATTGATGGCGAGAATCGCACTATTGAGTTGGGACTCGTTCTGCAGGCGCAGTCCCACGACGATATGCAGCGGCGTCTTGGCGGGAAGCGCTCCCAAGGGTGTCGCGTGAATCGTGAAGTTTGTCAGTGTCACCGCTTGAGTCGCAGTGGGCGACCAGCCGGAAGCGGCCGTGGCCGCCTGCGCCTGCGGCGCACTACAGAGCCAGAGTCCAAATAAGAGTCCCACACTGCGCCACGCCGACGAAGCCCGAGCATCGAAATGAGTTCTCACGCTGATCTCCCTCTATAGTTTTGCGTTATCGGTCGGCGGCCTCCCCTCGAAGCCGCAGCAGACCGTCTTGACTTCGGGAACAACCCTTGAAACCAGATTCCCGACAGCCGGCTATTTCCCTAAAACTGACATGCCGCTTGAAAGTTCCGACCGATCTTGAGATGAATAATGTGTGCAGCGCAGCAACGCGACAGACGGCAGCAGGCACTGGGCCGCACGGATGATTCCGAGCGGACGCTCGGGGAATCCGGCCACGCACGCGCACCGGGCAATGTCTGGACGCCCATGACAGAGGCATTCGGCCGGCAGCTGCCGTGCGCCGCGTACATAGTTTTTGGAGCGAAGGCGCCGGGTAGCAGTGGGGCAGGATTACGAACCGGCCATTACGAACATCCGCGCGGCAGCGATCTGGGCACCTGACACAGCGGATGCGACGCCTCCGGGGGCCATGGCAGCTGTAGTGCATCGCGCGTTCTTGCGTAGAATCGGACGCATGCCGCACATCCGCAGCGTGCTCGTCGCCAACCGCGGCGAAATCGCCATCCGTGTCATGCGCGCTGCGAGTGAACTCGGCCTGCGCACCGTGGCGATCTATTCGCAGGAAGATCGCTTCTCACTGCACCGTACGAAGGCGGACGAAGCCTATCTCGTAGGTCGCGACCGCGGGCCCATCGAGGCGTATCTCGACATCGAGGACGTGTTGCGCATCGCCCGCGAGGGCCAGGTGGATGCGATTCATCCCGGCTACGGATTTCTGGCCGAGAACCCGCTTTTTGCGCAGGCCTGCGCCGAGGCGCGGATCATCTTCATCGGTCCCTCCCCGCACACCATGCGCACCCTGGGCAACAAGGTCGCGGCGCGCAACCTCGCAGCATCCGTCGGCGTGCCGGTCATGCCGGCCACGGCTCCCCTGCCGCCCGAGCTGCACGAGTGCGCGCAGCTTGCGCGCGCCATCGGCTATCCGCTGATGCTGAAGGCGAGCTGGGGCGGCGGCGGCCGCGGCATGCGCGTAGTTGAAAGCGAGAGCGCGCTGCGCGAGCTTCTGCCGCTATCGCGGCGCGAGGCGCTCGCGGCCTTCGGCAACGACGAGGTATATCTCGAGAAGCTCGTGCGGCGCGCGCGCCATGTGGAGGTGCAGATCCTCGGCGACTCCCACGGCAGCCTGGTGCACATGTATGAGCGCGATTGCACCGTGCAAAGACGCAATCAGAAGGTCGTCGAGCGCGCGCCGGCCGTGTTCCTCGACGCTGGCGCCCGCGAGGAATTGTGCGCGGCAGCGCTTGCCATCGGGCGCGCCGTGGCCTACGTCAACGCCGGCACGGTCGAGTTCCTGCAGGACGCGGACACCGGCAGGTTCTATTTCATCGAGGTGAATCCGCGCATCCAGGTGGAGCACACGGTCACCGAGTGCGCCACCGGCATCGACCTCGTCAAAGCGCAGATCCGCATTGCCGGCGGCGCGCGCATCGGCACGCTGGAGAGCGGGGTGCCTGCGCAGGCAGACATCCGCGTCAGCTCGCACGCGCTGCAGTGCCGGATCACGACTGAGGATCCGGAGAATAATTTCATTCCGGATTACGGCAAGATCGCCGCCTATCGCAGCCCGGCAGGTTTCGGCATTCGGCTCGATGCCGGCACGGCGTATGCGGGCGCGATCATCACCCGCTCCTACGACTCGCTGCTGGTCAAGGTCACCGCCTGGTCGCCGACGCCCGAGGAGACCATCGCGCGCATGCATCGCGCTCTGTGGGAGTTCCGCATCCGCGGCGTGGTCACGAATCTGCGCTTTCTCGATCAGCTCATCACCCACCCGCGATTTGCGCGCGGCGACTACACCACGCGTTTCATCGAGGAGACGCCCGAACTCTTCGCCTGGCCGCGCAAGCGCGACCGCGCGACACGCATCCTCGCCTATATCGGCGAGACCATCGTCAACGGCGCGCCCGAGACCAAGAACCGCGTCCAGCCCGCGCGCCTCGGCGTGCCGCACCTGCCCCCGGTCACGCTCGCACCTGCAGCGCCGGGCACTAAGCAGAAGCTCGATGAGCTCGGAGCGGAGCGCTTCGCGCAATGGATGCTGCAGCAAACGCGCGTCCTCATCACCGACACGACCATGCGCGATGCGCACCAGTCGCTGCTCGCTACGCGCATGCGCACCATCGACATGACCGCGATCGCACCCTATTACGCAAGCCTGCTGCCCGAGCTCTTCTCGGTGGAGTGCTGGGGAGGGGCGACCTTCGACGTCGCGCTGCGCTTTCTGCGTGAAGATCCCTGGCTGCGCTTGGCGACGCTGCGCGCGCAGATGCCGAACCTCTTGCTGCAGATGCTGCTGCGCTCGGCCAACGCCGTGGGCTACACCAATTATCCGGACAACGTGGTGCGCTTCTTCGTGGCGCGGGCGGCCGCCGGCGGCATCGATGTGTTCCGCATCTTCGACTCACTCAACTGGGTCGAGAACATGCGCGTCGCCATCGACGCGGTGCTCGAGTCCGGCAAGCTGTGCGAGGCCGCGCTCTGCTACAGCGGCAACCTGAGCGACCCGCACGAAAAGAAGTACACGCTCGATTACTACCTCGGCCTCGGCCGCGAGTTGAAGGCCGCCGGCGCCCATGTGCTCGGCATCAAGGACATGGCGGGCCTGTGTCAGCCGCGCGCGGCGCATGCGCTGGTCAAGGCGCTGAAGGAGGAGCTCGGCCTGCCCGTGCACTTTCACACGCACGATACGAGCGGCATCGCAGGCGCAAGCGTCCTCGCCGCCATCGACGCCGGGGCGGACGCCGTCGACGGCGCGATCGACGCAATGAGCGGGCTCACCTCACAGCCGAACCTGGGCTCAATCATTGAAGCTCTGCGCCATGGGCCGCGTGCAACCGGCATCGATCCGGCAAAGCTGCGCATGATCTCCACCTACTGGGAGCAGGTGCGCAAACTCTATGCCGCATTCGAAAGCGACATCCGCGCCGGCGCCTCCGAAGTCTACGTGCACGGCATGCCCGGCGGGCAGTACACCAATCTGCGCGAGCAGGCGCGCGCGCTCGGCATCGAAGAGGCGCGCTGGCCGGAAGTGGCGCAGGCCTACGTCACGGTCAATGAGATGTTCGGCGACATCATCAAGGTCACGCCGACCTCAAAGACCGTCGGCGACCTTGCGCTTCTCATGATCACGAGCGCACTGACGCGCGAAGAGGTGCTTGATCCGCACACCCAGATCGCCTTTCCCGAGTCCGTCGTGCAGCTCTTTCACGGCGACATCGGGCAGCCGTTGGGCGGTTTTCCCACAGCTTTGCAGCGCAAGATACTCAAAGGCGCCGCACCGCTCGCCGCACGCCCCGGCGCGACGCTGCCGCCGGTGGACCTTGAAGGCGAGCGCGCCAAGATCCGCGAGAAACTGCCGCGGCCTATCACCGATGAGGATTTGGCGTCGTACCTGATGTATCCGCGGGTGTGGCTCGATTACGCGCAGCAGCGTATCCAGTACGGCGACGTCGGGATCCTGCCGACGGCGGTGTTCTTCTACGGGATGGAGCCGGGACAGGAAATCAGCGTGAGCCTGGAGCGCGGCAAGACACTGATCGTCCTGTACATCACCACCAGCGAAGCCCACGAGGACGGCACGCGTACGGTGTTCTTTGAATTGAACGGGCAGCCGCGCTCAGTGCGCGTGGCGGATCGCACCCTGGTTGCGAAGCGGCCGCCGCAACGCAAGGCGCAGCCCGGCAATGCGCTGCACCTCGGCGCCCCGATGCCGGGCACGATCGCGACCATAACCGCCGCCCTGGGCCGCAAAGTTGTGCGCGGCGATATTCTCGCAACCCTCGAGGCCATGAAGATGGAAACCGCGGTGCGCGCCGAGAGCGATGGACAGGTCGCCGAAATATTGGCGGCGCCGGGTCAGCAGGTCGACGCGAAGGACCTTCTCATCGTGCTCAGCCCGTGAGCGGCTTGCGGCCGCTCACAATGGGGACGTGCCACACCGCGTACTCCTCGGGGTTGCGGATGCTGGCAATGATGTAATCGAAGAGCGCACGCGCTTCGGCGGAGGAGAGCGTCGTGTGTTCGCCGATCGCATCCACATAGCCGTCGCGCCAAGCTTCCATCATCGCGGCGAAAGTCTCGCGCGGCACCCGCAAGGTATCGACGGTGACGTAGTCAACGCGCAGCTCCTCGATCCCAAGCGCGCGCAACAGCGTCCAGGTGCGCCGTCCGATGCGCGTGTCGACACCCGTATTGCGCCCGAACTCCACCGCGCCCTCGTGCCACAGACGGTCGGGATCGAGCTTGCCCGGCATCATGTGCAGCATCCCGTAATCCTCGCTCAGGATGTGCAGCCAGCCGCCCGGCTTGCAGATGCGGCGCAGCTCCGCAAGCGCCTGCTGCGGTTCCGGGATCGTCTGCGTCATGTGGCGGCACACGACCAGATCAAACTGCCCCGATTCGAGAGCCAGCGCGAAGGCGTCGCCCTGTTGAAAGCGCAGTCGCGGCGCGAGCGCCGCGTAGCGCCGGCTCGCATAGGCAACCGAGCCTTCGAGGATGTCGATGCCAATCACGTTGGCGCGTGGATACATGCGCGCAAGGCGCGAGGTGATCTCGCCGCTGCCGCAGCCAATGTCGGCGATGCGGCAATCGGGCGCGAGCGCGTAGCGCGCGAAAAGCGGCTCCTCCTGAGGCCAGATTGCGCTCGCCTGCGCGGCGAGCGTGCGAATCATCGACTCATGGCCCATGAGATCGGCGTGCGGATTGCGCTCATCGTTCATGGCTGATGACTCAGACCCTGCTCTGCTTCCTTCAGCCACTCGGCCCTATCGGCAGTGTCGGGCAGCGCGCGCGCAAGATCGCGGGCGCGCAGGTAGCTTGCGCGCGCATCCGCCGCAGCGCCGCTCTTGCTCTGCGCCTCGCCGAGGGCAAGCCAGTTCGGCGGGTACTGCGGACGCAGTGCCGCTGCCCGGTGCGCGGCGGCAAGACCGCGCTCGGCGTCCCCGGGGCCCAGCGGCCATCCGGGTGCGCGAATCCACACCAGCGCCTGCACGCGCGCCGGGCCCGCGTCAGCGTAGCTCGGATCGATGGCTTCGGCCCGCGCCAATGTTGAAAGCATGTCACTCAAGAGTGTGCTTGCATGCGCCGGGTGCTGCCGCGCCTCGAGCCCCAACGCGACTGCGCGGCCAAAGAGGCAGTCGGCGGCCTCGGGCGCTTGGGCGATGCACGCAGCCGCATCGCGGCTTGCGGCCGCAGAAAGCTGCGCCCGCCGCTGCGGATCGGCCTCGTGCTCCATCTGGCTCGCATCCGCGGCGATGGCCGCGGCGAGCGCGGCGCTCGAGGCATGCGTCGGCACCGCTGCGGCGGGCTGGCGCGGCGGCAGCGTGCAGGCGGCGAGCGGCAGTGCCGCCACTACCCAGGCGAGCCGCGCTCTCACGGCTGCGCCGCACGGGCAGGCAGCTGCGGCATGACAAAGCGCTGCAGGCGCAGATTGGCGAGCGCGTCGGCACCGGGTGCGCTCTTTGCCAGGCCCAGGAGCGCATCGCGCAGGGCTTCGGCGCGCGCCTTGGGCAGGCGCGCATCGACGACCGCGAGGATGGCGGCGGGCAGCGGCACAGATTGCGTGACGCTCTGCAGGTCGCCCGCGAACGGCAGGCTCGCAAGTGCAGCCGCCTGTGTTGCATCAAGCAGCACGGCCACCGGCTCCCCGGAAGTCGCGCGCCGCAGCGCCGAGAGCACCTGGGCAGCCTGGGTGATCTTCACGTCCGCCGGCAGGCCCCAGCCGGCAAGCGCAGAAGAACGTACGAAGTCCGGTGCATAGCCCGCAATGCTCAAGATCGTGTAGCCGGACATTGCCGCCGGCCCGCTGACCCTGCCCTTCTTCGCCACCAGCGTCCAGCGCTCCTGCACCCCGACATCCGTCACGTCCGCCTGCACGAGCGGTGCGAGATGCAAAGCCGCAGCATGTTCGACAAAAAACGGGTACGGCACGAATGCCAATGCAGCTTCTGGCTGCGCCAGTTTTTCCAGGCCGCCGGCCTCGGTTGCATCATAGGTCGCAATGAGGCTGCCGGCCGGCCAGTGCGCCGCAGCGGCGGCGGCCGCGGCAAAGGCGTCGAGAAAGGGCTGCGCATCGCCCGTGCCGCCCGGATATCCGGGCGCGCAGAAGACCAGCGTGACGACGGCGCCCGCCAATAGTGTACTCATCTTGTTAGGCTATCATTCCCGGGCGCGCTGCGCCCGCGCGCCCATTAGGCCCGATATTGCGCATGAATGTGTCGGCCGCGTCCGTGCTCGTCCAAGTCTTTCTTCGCATCCTCGGCGCGCGCGGCTGGATTGCGGGGAGTTTTCTGCTGCTCGCAGCTGCGGGATTTTACGGGGCACTGCAGATCCCCACCGATTCGGCAATCGACCGCCTGATCGTCGCCGACGATCCGGATTCGCGCGCTGCGCACGATTTCGAACGGCTCTTTCCCGAGGGCGAGCATGCGCTCCTCATGCTCGAAGCGGCCGACCCGTTGAGCCCGGCGGCGCTGCGCGCCGCCGATGAGCTCGAGCGCAAGCTCGCGCAGCTGCCGCACGTCGAGGCCCACAGCATCCTGACTTTCTTTCAGCACGCCCCGTCGGCCGCGCCGCTCACGGCGGACCAGGCGGCGCGCCTGCGCAAATTCGCAACCGGGACGACCCTGTTTCGCCGCGCGGGTCTCTTGGGCGACAACTTTCTCGGCATTGCGCTCGAGCTTCGTGTTCATTCCCCCACCGAGCGCAACCGGGCTCTGGCGGACATTGACGCGGCGACGCAGCAGTTCGCCACCGCCGGCGGCGCCTTTACCGCGGTGCATCGGGTGGGCTCGCCGTGGCTGAACGCGTGGCTGGAGGAGAAAACCGGTTCTGCGACGAAGCATGTCATGCCGCTCTTTGGGATATTCCTCATGACACTGATCTTCCTCGTGTTCCGTTCGTGGCGGACCCTCGCCGCCATCATCCTGACACTTGCCGCCGCGGTCGCCATCGCAGTGGGGCTGGCGGATCCGTTCGGCTGGCCGAACACCATCGTCTCAGCGCTCGTGCCGCTGACGGTGCTCGTGACGACGACTGCGACCCTCGTCTATATCCATTCGCGCTACATCGACCGGCAGGACGCGCGGCCACTCATCGAACATCACGCGTATGCGCTCGCCAACAAATTTCTGCCGTGCACGGCATCCATGTTTGCAACCGCGGTCGGATTTGCGGCGCTGGCAGTGTCCGATATTCGCCCCATCCGGCAGATGGGGCTGTGGACGGCAGGTGGGCTCATCGTTGCCTGGATGGCAAGCTTCACCCTCTTCCCGGCGCTGCAATCCCTGCTGCGCACGCCAACGCGGACCGAGCGCGCACCGGTCGGACCGTGGTATGCGCGCTTCGTCGAGCTTTTGATTCCGTTTACCGAGCGCTACCGCTGGCCGCTCGTGGGTGCCGCGCTCCTGGTGATGCTGTGCGGAGCGGCGGCGCTCTTCGGTGTGCCCGGCGAACTTGCGCCGCTTGCGCTGCAGACCGACTCGCTCGCCTACATCAATCCAAATGTTGCCATCGCCCGGGACACCCGCGAGTTTGAACGCACCAACGGCCTTAAGGTTACCGAGCTGTGGTTGCAGACGCCTGCGGGACAGGCGCTGCAACCCGAGTTCCTGCGCGCCGTCGAAGGGCTGACGCGGCGCCTGGAACGCGATCCGCGCATCACCGCCGTCGACGGGCCGACTTCGGCGCTGCGCTGGGCCCACTATATCCAGACAGGATCCGATCAATTGCCGGCGGGCGCCGCGGCGTGGCCCGCGCTCGCCGCGGATCTGGAGCAGATACTGCTTACGCAACCGGGGGCGCGCGACTATGTTGACCTCGCAAGCCTCGCCAATGCGCGCCTCAGCATTCGCGGGCGCGGTGCAGCCTTCGGCGGCCCGGGCGCGATGCGCGCGTTCGTCGAGAGCGCCTGGGCTGCGCAGCAGCGGCAGGATCCGGTGCTGCGTGGCGTGCGCGGACGCGTCGTCGGGCAAGGCGTGCTCGCGGATCAGATCACCCTGCGGCTGATCCCGAGCCTGATTCAAAGCTTCGCGCTGACGGCGACCGTCATCTTCCTCGCGTTCCTGGTGGTGTTCCGCAGTCCCGCGGCCCGCTTGATGGCGATGATTCCCTCGTTGTTCGCGATTCTGGGCGCATTTCTCCTGATGCGCGTCACCGGCATCATTTTGAATATTGCGACCATCCTCATCGGCTCCACCGTGCTGGGCTCCACGGAGAACGACCAGATTCATTTTTTCTACCATTTCCAGGAAGGTCGCGCGAGCGGCTCTACCGCAGACGCATTGCGGCATGCGCTGCTGGTGGCCGGCCGCCCGATTGCATTTGCAACGCTCATCAATGCAGGCGGCTTTCTCGCACTCACTTTTTCTGATCTGCCGCCGATGCGCCAGTTTGGCGTCGTGTCTGCTTCGGCTTTTGTCCTCGCGCTCATTGCCGACTTCACCGCCTTGCTGGGTGCGCTGTGGATGCTGAAGCGCCGCCGGGGAGGATGAATCACCGTGGATGTGCCTAGCGTTGCGCAGATGCGGGCCGCCGCGCAGAGCCTGGCGGGGCACATCGTCGCGACCCCCGTGCAGCCCTGGCACGGCCCGGCACTCGAAGAGCGGCTCGGCGCGGCATCGCAACTCATACTAAAACTCGAGCTCTTCCAGCGCACCGGCACATTCAAGCTGCGCGCCGCGATGCTGAACGTTCTCGCTCTGAGCGCGGAGGAGCGCCGGCACGGGGTGACCGCGGTCAGCGCCGGTAACCACGCGATCGCAGTGGCATGCGCGGCGCAGCGAGGCCGGGTATCCGCAAAAGTCGTGATGCTCGGCACAGCCAGCGCGCTGCGGGTTGCCGCGGCGCGGGCCTACGGCGCGCAAGTCGTCATTTCAACCGACGGCCGCACGGCATTCGCGCTGGCCGATGAGATCCGCGCGGCGGAGCGGCGCACTTTCATTCACCCATTCGACGGCCGCAACGTCGTCCTGGGCACGAGCGGCGTCGGCATCGAATTTCTGGATCAGGTGCCGGATCTTGATGCGATGGTAGTTGCCATCGGCGGCGGCGGTCTCATGGCGGGCATCGCCGCCGCCGTGAAGCAGATCAAGCCGAGCTGCCTTGTATTTGGCGTCGAGCCGATCGGCGCGGATGTCATGAGCCGCAGCTTTCGCGCCGCAGCGCCGCAGCGCATGGAGCGCGTCGACACCATCGCAGACAGCCTCGCGCCGCCGATGACGACGCAGGGCACTTACGATCTATGCAGGCGGTTCGTCGACGATATCGTCACCGTATCGGATGACGCGATCTGCGCGGCGCTCGCGCTTTTGTGCGGCGAGGCGAAGCTCGTGGTGGAACCGGCGGGCGCGGCCGCCGCAGCCGCGGTACTCGGGCCGTTGGCGGCGCGGCTGCGCGGCAAACGCACGGGCGTCGTCATTTGTGGTGGCAACATCGACAGCGACAGCTTCTGCCGCTATCTCAAGCGCGGCGAGGCGGAGCTGCAGGCGCTCGCGGCGGCGAGTCGGGGCTAAGCGCTTTGTTGCGCCAGTCAGACGCTGCTCACCGAGCGCAGTCGCTCCTGCGTTTGCAGCGCCCACCAGCGCTCGACGCTCGCGCTCAGGCCCGCCAGATCAAGCCCAGCCGCTCTTAAGCAACTCTCGCGCGAGCCATGCTCGATGAAGCGGTCGGGAATGCCGAGCTGCAGCAGCGGCAGCTGCAAGCCTTCGGCGGCGAGCAGCTCGCACACGCCCGAGCCCGCGCCGCCGATCGTCGCGTTCTCCTCGATGGTCACGAAGGCGCGATGCCGCGCCGCCAGCGCCGTCACGAGATCCTCATCGAGCGGCTTCACGAAGCGCATATTGACGAGCGTCGCATCCAGATGCTCCGCGATCTTCTGCGCGGAATCCACGAGCGCGCCGAACGCCAACAGCGCAAGGCCGCTGCGTCCTTCGCGGCGCAGCTGCGCGCGCCCGAGCGGCAGCGCCGTCATCTCCTCGACGATCGGCACCCCCGGACCCGTGCCGCGGGGATAGCGCACGACCGCGGGCCCGGCAACGGTGCTCGCCGTGTACAGCATCTGGCGGCATTCGTTCTCGTCCGCCGGCGCCATGATGACCATGTTGGGAATGCAGCGCAGGAATGTCAGATCGTAGCTGCCCTGGTGAGTGGCACCATCGCTGCCGACAAGCCCGGCACGGTCGAGCGCAAATACCACCGGCAGATTCTGCAGGGCGACGTCGTGAATCAGCTGGTCGTAGGCGCGCTGCAGGAAGGTCGAGTAGATCGCGACTACCGGCTTTAGGCCCTCGACCGCGAGCCCGGCCGCAAAGGTGACGGCATGCTGTTCGGCGATTGCGACGTCGAAGTAGCGGTCGGGAAACTTTTTGGAGAACTCGACGAGACCCGAGCCTTCGCGCATCGCAGGGGTGATGCCGACGACACGCGAGTCGCGCGCGGCCATGTCGCACAGCCATTGCCCGAAGATCTGCGAATACGAAGGTCCCGTGCTCTTTTCCTTGAAGATCGTGCCGCTCGCCGGATCGAACGGTCCCGGACCGTGCCATTTGATCGGGTCGGCCTCGGCCGGCGAATAGCCTTTGCCCTTGCGCGTGACGACGTGCAGGAACTGCGGGCCGCGCAGCTTGCGCAGATTGCGCAGCGTCGTCACGAGCGCCCCGACATCGTGGCCGTCCATGGGCCCGATGTAGTTGAAGCCCATCTCCTCGAACAGCGTGCCCGGCAGCACCATGCCCTTCAAATGCTCCTCCGAACGGCGCGCAAGTTCCCACACCGCCGGCATCTGGCGCAGCACCTTCTTGCCGCCTTCGCGCAGGTGCGCGTACACGCGTCCCGAGAGCGCGCGGGCGAAGTAGTTGGAGAGCGCCCCGACGTTCTCGGAAATCGACATGTCATTGTCGTTCAGAATGACCAAGAGATTCGCCGGCAGGGAGCCGGCATGGTTGAGCGCTTCAAATGCCATGCCCGCGGTCAGCGCTCCATCGCCGATGATCGCAACCACCGCGCGGTTCTCCCCGGCGTGCGCGGCCGCCACCGCCATGCCCAGAGCTGCACTCACCGAGGTACTCGAGTGCCCTACCCCAAAGGTGTCGTATTCGCTTTCGCCGCGCGACGGAAAAGGAGCAAGGCCACCGTCCTGCTTGATCGTGTGCAGACGCTCGCGCCGCCCGGTCAGTACCTTGTGCGGGTAGGCCTGATGCCCCACATCCCAAACGAGGCGGTCAAAAGGCGTGTCGAACACATAGTGGAGCGCGATGGTCAGTTCAACCGTGCCGAGACCGGCGGCAAAATGACCGCCGCGGGTACTGACGCTATGGATCAGAAACTGCCGCAGCTCGCCGGCCAGCACCGCAAGCTTGGCGGGCGGTATCCTTCGCAGGTCAGCCGGACTGTCGATGGATTCGAGCAGCGGATACTTCTCGGGCGGGTCGGCCATCGGCAGCAGTCTACACTGCGCCGCGGCGGGGCTGGAAACCGCTGCGGGACCTGGCAGATGCGCGCTCAAGCGTCGTCTTGGTGCGCGGCGCCCCGGCGCACGCGCTGCGATAAGTCACGGCGCCGCACTGAATCTACGTTTAATCTCCGGCGCGAGTCAGGCCATGGGCCTGCCGCAGCGTGCCAGCACGCCCCGCAGGTCGCGCAGCGCCGGGAACACCTCGTTGTTCCAGTCCGCTCCCTGTGCGTCGTAGGCGCGCTGCTCGTATTCGACGATCTCTTTATCTTCACGGAAGATGTTCTCGGTAAACCAAATCACGAAGGGCCATACCGCATGGATGAGCCCGGGCACGCTCGGCTTCTTCACCGACAGGTAGCCGTAGGTGCGGTTGGTGCGCTGTTCGGCATCCAACGGCGTGTAGCCGAGCCACACGTCCAGGACGGGATCGTTCGTTTCCTGGATGTCGCGCCCCACCCATACCTTCAGATTCTGTGCGGGGTAGTCGGTGCGAATGCGCATGTGGTCGGAAAAGGCCTTTTTTGCCTCGCCGCGCTTGCGCATCAGATCCACGATGACCTGTTCGCCGACGGAAGACTTCCCAGCCGTGCGGCTGAAGCTGTATTCCACCTGCGCCCACGTCTCGCCGTGCTGCCGTCCGATGCAGTGGGCCCTGATCGAGCCCATCTGCTTGCGGTGCATGAACTGATGGTTCATGTCGAAGAGGTTCTCGTGCATGAACGTGTAGTGGCAGGCCACTTCACGATTCAGGCGCCGGGTCTTGTAATCGCTGCGCTGCGATGCACCGAGTCCCGCCGGCAGACGCCCTGACGCGAGCGCTGCATCGCCGGGAAAGACGAAAATCAGGCCGTCCAGCTCGCGCGCGGGGTAGCTCTTCACGCCATTCGGCAGGCGCTCCGCACCCAGGTAGGGCACGCTCACGCACTTGCCGCTCGAATCGTAGGTCCAGCCGTGGTAATGGCATTTGATCTCATCGCCGCAGACGACGCCCAGATGCAAGGGCACCTGGCGGTGGGCGCAACGGTCCTCGAGTGCAAACACCTGCCCGCTTTTGCCGCGGTAGAGCACGATGGGGTCGCCCGCGAAGCGGCGGCCGAGGGTGCGCCCCGCCTTTAGCTCGTCGGCCCAGGCGACCGGATACCAGTAATCCGGATGCGCGCCGACGCGGCGCAGATCGAATCCGCTGGGCGAATTCGCGCTCCGCATCGCGATCAGATTTGAACTATCTTCGGCCATCGGGTCCTCGAGCCATCGATCCCACGACAGGGTAGCGCGCCGGTACGCCCCGCGGTCAAGGGGTCAGAACTCTTAAGCTTCCTCGGCAGCCCATTCTACCGCGACCGGCCATGGCCGGGCCGGGCGCCGCGGGTGCTGATCGCGGCAGCCATTTTCAGCCTTCAGAACGGATAGTTGAGGCCGGTGAAAGCGGCAACGCCCTCGCTGCCGTAGCCAATATCCACATAGCCGACCACAAAGGGCCGCGCGACACCGCGAAACCCTACGCCATAGACGTGATGCAACTGCTCCAGGGGAAACGTGCTCGGACGGTCAAATACGCGCCCCAGGTCGACGAACGGCGTCACTTCCAAGTCGACGTGGGTCGAGACAGCCTTAAAAGAGGCAACGGTGCGGCGCAGCTCGACGCTAGTGGAAAAGGAATCGCGATCGTAAAACCGACCCTCGCCAAAGCCGCGCAGCGGCTGCTCACCGCCGATCACGCTGCTGTCTCCGCCCAGGCTGCTGAGCGCCCAGAACGGTACGGCGTGCGCGGAGGGCAGATAGCGCAGCGCCGTGTGCGCCGCCAATATCGTTTGCGGCGCGATCGCCCAGAAGGCGCGCCCGTCTATTCCCGCTTCGCTATCCATTGATTCATTCAGTATGCCCCTGCGGCTGGCGACGCCTCCGTACACGACCCATTTCTCGCCTGCAGTGGGCACCGTCAAATCATTCCGAGTGTCGTAGATGATGGCCAAGCGATTGAGCACCTCATCATTGGTGCCCACGCCCAGAGTGTGGCCAAAGCGGGTATCGATCGAGGCGATGCGCGCCAACGTCCCCGGCTGTACGTCCGCCACTTCTTCGCGGAGGGTGTACTGCAGCTGCCAGGCATGGGTGAGGTTGAGTCCGACCTGCAGCTGTGCCAGTTGCTGCTCATTGGTGTAGTTCGTTTCATTGGTCGCCGGCGACTCATTGCCGATGCCGTAGAAACGCGGCGTGCCGTCCCGGTCAAAAATCAGACTTGCATTGAATGACCAGCGCGTGTCACGTAAACGCCCGTCCTGGTACTCGGCATCGAATTCGCGCTCGACGCGCTCCGAGACGCCGGCAACCAAGGACCACTGCTGGTCCGCGGACGGGTACGCAAAAACGCGCCCATGCGCCTCGGCCCCAAAATACGGGTTGTACAGCAGATCAGGCGCGATGATGCGCCGGATATCGTGCTGCTCATCCGTTTGCACCCAGGTGGGGAGGATGCCGAGCGTTGTGCCACTGTTCGGATCGACACCGATCGACGGGATCGGAATGAAGGGTGCGCTCGCAGGATTAAACCAGCTGGCAAAACCTGAATGCGGCGGCGGTGGCGGTGGGACCAGCAGCGGGCCCGGCTCTGCCGGCGGCGGCGTCGCTGCCTGCGTCGCGGCGTCATTGGAGTCAGACCATGCTGAGCGGCCCGCGAGGGCGGCCATGCCGCCGCAGACGACAGCCGCCACAACGTGCCTTCGGATTCCCAATCTATGCATAACGGCGCGTCGCCGGGTCAAGACTGCCTCAGTGAGCCATCCCGAGCCAATGGACGAGGCACTGCAGCTGCCGCCCCATGCGTGCCGGCAGGCCGTTGTGCGCTTCCACGAGGAATTCATGCCGGGCGCTGTGCGTTGACACGGCACCCTTCATTTGCGCAGCGCCGACAGCGGCTGCAGCAACGGTACAATTTCCGCGGCCGCGCGTGCAACGTCCTCGGAATAATCGATCTCGATCCACGGAGCTCCGCTGACATCCGTGACTTCGAAGATCTGGCTGCGCTCCTGCAGCAGATCCCGCACGGCTTCCTCGTGCGGCATGTTGGCGCGGCCACTGACGACATAGCCCGCTACGAGTGTGGCGAGGCGCCGCGCCCCGGCTTCATCAAAGCGGAAGAATCCGACCGACTCGCCGATGGTATCGAATTGCAAGCCTGGCGCGAGCTGCTTACGCAGCTCGATCGGCACGCCGTCGCGCACGCACAGTTTCACCGGCTCATCACCGGGTTCGAAGTTCCGGTCGATCAAGACACGGTTGACGGGTTCTTCACCCGCTGCCAGCGCGGACATGATGCGCTCGTCGTAGAGCACATCGGCATCCATCAGCAAGACGCCGCCGCCGCGCGTAAGCGCCTGAGCCACGGTATGCACGGTGAGCACGCTGCCAAGATCGAAGCGTTCATTCAGTACGGTCCCGGGGCGTGGCTGCCAGCCCAAGCGGTCGAGTTCGGCCGCGACCAGCTCGTGGCGAAAGCCGAGCGCCAGAATGACTTCGTCGATGCCCGCGTTTTTCAGCATGTGCAGGTGCCGTTCTAGGAGGCTCATGCCGCCGAAGCGCAGCAGGCATTTGGGCAGCTGCCGATCTTCGGGCAACTGCAGGCGCAAACCGCGACCTGCTGCAAGAATGATGGCGCGCATTAAAATTCCGGGGAATATTGGCAATCAGAAGCGTTATGCGACATTACCATACCGCAAGTGCACGATCCTGCGCGGCGCCCGCGCGGGCGCGCCAAAGCTCAATCGCTCATGGCGGCGCCGCGCGCGCCGCGCCGGCGCCGGCGCGTTCGCTCAAGTGCAGGTACAGAAGGCCCGGCAGTCCCAGCAGCAGTTCGCGTGCACGCTTTGCCAGCGACAATGCCAGCGCCACGTCGGGCGGCAGCCCCGCCAGCGGCGCGAGCAGCAAATAGCCGCCCTCCTGCACGCCGAGAGCGCCGGGAATGGCGAATGCCGCGCCGCGAATGGCCTGTCCCAGACTTTCCAGCAGCAGCGCAGCGCTCCAGGTCAGCGGATGACCGAGCAACAGGGCAATCAGATAGACCTCGCCCGTGCCGACGACCCAACCGATCAGACTCAACACAAAGCTCGCTGCCACGAGGCCGTTGCGGCGGTAGGTCAGCTGCACCGCAGCGTCCATCGCCTCGGCCTGGCTCATCAATTGCGACCAATCGCGCTTTCCGGAAAAGCGATTGGCCGCGCGCATCAACTTGCCGAAGAATCCGCGTCGCTGCAGCAGATAAAATCCGCCCACCTGCAGCGCGAGCAAGCCGCTGACCAGCAACGCCGAGGTGCGCAGCGCCTGCTGCGAAATATGACTCGCCTGCGCACCGAGCAGCGCAACACCGCAAAGAACGAAAAGAATCTGCGCAAAGGTCTGAAGGGTGGTACTTACCGTGATCGCGGCAGCGGCATCCTGCATGCGCATACCGCGCTGTGAGAGATGCCGGGCCATCAACACTGGACCGCCAAGCTGGCCGGCCGGCATCAGACTGTTGGCAGACTCGCCTACCCAGCGCGTTAGCAGCGCATCGCGCATCGCAGCAGGTGTTGCTGCGCCGGCGAACAGCACGCGAATCGCCGCGGCGTCGAGTACCAGCGGCAGGAGGTGAAACAGCGCGACGAGCACGAGTCCCCAGCCGGCGACCGCCAGGGTTGCAAGCACCGCCGGCAGACCCTGCGAGGCGAGCACGCCGATGAACAACAGCACCCCCGCCGACAGAAGCCAGGCGGCTGTGCGCGTCATGCGCGTCTGGCGCGCCCGGGCACCAGGCGGCGAAATACCTGACGGAAGCCGAAATACGCGACCGCGTCTTTCATATTGGAAATGAGGCGCCAATAGGGGTGCATCCGCGGATCGGTCACATATTCAAAGGTGAGCGACACACGCATTTCACCGGCGCCGAGCGGCGTGATGCGGTGGCGCAATTTGTCGCCGTCGAAAAACACCATGCCGCCGGGAGGAATGACCAACGACCCGGGTAACACCGGCGCGCCAGCTTCGCGCGTATGCAATTCGTACTCGAGCCGGCACGATGACTCATCAACTATTCCGAGCAGCAGCGTATAGCGCCGGCCGCGGTAGTAAGACGTGTCGTAGTGCCAACCGATATGGTCGCCGGGGAGCGTATAGAAATAGAGTGCGTACGCATGCGGATCCTTGGGCGGCGACACCTGCAAGTGCTCACCCGCAAGTTCTCCCAGCCACTCGAGGAGAGCGCTCGAGCGGTACAGCTCGGCGACGGCGGGCGCGAGTACGTCGATGGCATGACGGCTAACGCTGCCGCCCTGCTTGTGGCCTGGCAGGTAATTGCGGTGCACCGCCGATTTGACGCTATCGACGGCGGCCAGCAATTGTGCGGTAAGCTCGGGTGTCAGAAATTCCCGCAGCTGCACGAACGCGCCGTGCTGCGCAAACTCGCGCTGCAATGAAGGCATTTCGAAGCGTGCCAAATGCGCGGCGAGCCCCTGGTGGGCGGCGGCCTGTGTCTGCGCCGCAGGCTCTGTTCCAGCCGCCGCCATCTGTACGCCTGCACTACTAATGAGGTTGGCGCTTATTGGGCTACCCGTGCCGTGGCACTGGCCGCCGTCGAACGCTGTCGGCGCATCACACGCAAATAGTCGATCGCGACCCAGATGGCGAATAGCGGTGCACAGATGAAGGCCGTCAGCAGGAATCCAGCCACGGCGTCGCACAGCGTCACCAGCGGCAAGAGATAAAGGACGTCCTCCGTCTCGAACCCGCTGAGCTCAGCCTGGCGCGTTGCGCCCTTGCCGGCCATCTCCTCGATGCGCATGCGCAAAAAGAAAATCACGGCTATTGCGCTGCCGGCAGCCGCGCCGAGCGCGAGCGGCGGGAACCCGAGCACGACCGCGCTCTTCGCACCAACGCCCATGCCGATGCCGATAAAGAGCAGAATCGTCACCACGGCGTCGCTTGCGAGGTCATATATATGACCGGCCCGGCTGCTCTTGCCGCTGATGCGCGCTAATTCGCCGTCAGTGTGATCGGCGAAATTCGACAGGACGAGGAGTAACGAGGCCACATTCGACCAGATATAGGTTCCGGGTATGAAGGCTGCTGCGGCCGCAAGACCAATCAGCAGGCGTAGCGACGTCAGATGATTAGGCGTGACCCAGCTGTCTTTGAGGGGCTCGACGAGCTGCCGCGCCAGGCGCGCATCCCACGGCCGTTCACCCGCGCCGGTTGAGTGTTGAGGTTCAGAAGACATTATAGTTAATCGTTCAAGTGCAAAAAGCGCAGCGGTCGCGCTCGCGAATGTACATATTTTACGCGCGCTTTTCTTGTGCGATCGCGATGACCTTGCGAAGGCCGGGCATCGCAAGGTCTATAACCCATTGAGCACGGTAGCAAAAGCGCGATTTTGCACCGCCGGCAGCGATGCTGCGCCTGCATGCAGGCCGTCGCCGCCGGGAGCAAGCGCCGCCCACGGCGATGGCAACCGCCTGCCGCGCTTGCGGCCAGCCACAGTAAAAGTTATAATTTATTCAGTGGCTTACGAGTGTTTTCGCTTCTAAGCCTAGGCGCGGGCACCGTTCCGCGAACGGCGCGGGTACTGCCGAGCAGTCCCGCCTTAACGGGATTTCGCGTACGGGCAGACCTATGCATGCAGCTTTGCGACGAAGGATTGCGTGTTAGGTTAGTTTGCTGCGTGGGTCGCGCTAACGTGTTCCTATTCCTACGATTTCCCGAGATACTGCCTGCATGGATTCCGTCTCTTCCGATGAGGTCTATCAAGATCGGATTCTCCCGCACGTCTCGCGCACCTTTGCGCTGACCATTCCGCAATTGCCGCCAGCGCTGCGTACCGCGGTCACGAGCGCTTACCTGCTATGCCGGATCGCCGATACGATCGAGGACGAGCCGGCGCTGTCTGCGGCTGAAACACTTTCTTACCTGCAAAGCTTCAAGGCCGCGGTGTCGGGCAGCGCGGAGTCGGCGCCGCTCGTGCGCGAGCTTGAGCGGCGGCTCACCGAGCGGACCTTGCCCGAAGAGCGCGACCTCGTGCGCAATATGGAACGGGTCATTCGCATGACGCAGGCTCTTGATGAGCGCCCGCGCGCCGCGATCGAACGCTGCGTCGAGCTCATGTGCTATGGGATGCCGCATTTTCAGCACAGTGCCAGCGTACGCGGTCTTGCGCGCTCGAGCGATCTCGACGACTACTGCTACTACGTTGCCGGCGTCGTCGGCGAGATGCTTACCGAGCTCTTCTGCGATTACTCAGCGGATATTGCGCAGCAGCGCGCGCCGTTGCAGAGCCTCGCCGCATCCTTCGCGCAGGGCCTGCAGATGACAAATATTCTCAAGGACGTCTGGGAGGACCGCAGCCGCGGCGCATGTTGGTTGCCCCAGGAGGTCTTTGTCCGCCATGGCATCGATCTTGCGGGCCTTGCGCCGGCACGTTATGACGCGCGCTTCGGCGCGGGCATGGCCGAACTCATCGGTGTCGCTCACGCTCATCTGCGCAACGCCCTTGCCTTCACGCTTCTCATCCCTGCTAAGGAGACCGGCATTCGACGCTTCTGCCTGTGGGCTATTGGTCTAGCCGTGCTGACATTGCGCAAGATTTACCGCAATCCGCGCTTTACGAGCGGCTCGCAAGTGAAGGTGTCGCGATCTGCGGTCGCCATGACTCGCATTCTGACCAACCTCACGGTGCGTAGTAACGGGTTGCTCAAAATCCTCTTTACGCTGTCCGCGCGCGGCCTGCCGCTGGCGCCGCTTCCCGAGCTGCGGCGGCCCGGGCCAACGCCCGCGGCCGCCGAACATGGCGCGGAGCCGATCGCGCTCTACAGCCGTCACGCCACGCGTGCTCAGCCCGATGCGGGGATGCCGCTGGAACGCGCACTACGCCGCTCTGACGGAAGCCCCGCGGCATGAGCACCTCACGCACGCGCACCGCGCGCACCGCTGCAAAGGCCGAGGCGCGACCGGAAATCCTGTCGCATAGCCTTGCGCGGGTTAAGGACTCGCCGCAGCTTGATCGCAGCATCGCAGCCGCACGCGATGCACTCATAGCCGTACAGCATGCCCAGGGGTATTGGCTGTTCGAGTTGGAGGCGGACTGCACAATTCCCGCCGAATACATTTTGATGATGCATTTTCTGGCGGAGATCGACGCATCTTTGGAGGTCAAGATCGCAGCCTACCTGCGCGCCCGCCAGGCGGAGCACGGCGGCTGGCCGCTCTACCACGGCGGCGACCTTGATCTGAGCTGCACCGTCAAAGCTTACTATGCGCTGAAGCTCGTCGGTGACGATCCCAATGCCGCCCATATGCAGCGTGCGCGGGCTGCGATTTTACAGCGCGGCGGCGCCGCCCGCGCCAATGTGTTCACGCGCATTGCGCTGGCGCTCTTCGGGCAACTCCCCTGGCGCGGCGTGCCTTACATACCAGTCGAGATCATGCTGCTGCCGCGCTGGTTTCCGTTTCATCTGGACAGGGTTTCCTATTGGTCGCGCACGGTGATGGTGCCGCTTCTCATCCTGTGCACGCGCAAGCCCGTCGCGCGCAACCCGCGCAACGTGCACATCCGCGAGTTGTTCACGATTGCCCCCGAGGAGGAGCGTGACTATTTCCGCAGCAGCCGCCAGCGCGCAGGCTTTCTGCCGAAGCTGTTCCTGGTGCTCGATCGTATCGGCCGCATGGTCGATCCGCTGGTGCCCCGTGCCATGCGCGCGCACGCCACTCGGCGCGCGCAAGCGTGGATCCTCGATCGGCTGAATGGCGAGGATGGACTCGGAGCCATATTTCCTGCGATGGTCAACGCGCTTGAGGCGCTGGCGATACTCGGGTTCGACAGCGAAGATCCGCGGCGCGTCACCGCAAAGCGCGCGCTGCAGAAGCTCTTGGTCATCCACTCATCGAGCGCCTATTGCCAGCCGTGCGTTTCACCGGTTTGGGATACGGCATTGGCGGGCCTTGCCATGCAGGAGAGCGGCTGCACCGCGGCGCTCGGTGCGTCGGTGCGAGCGCTCGACTGGTTGCAATCGCAGCAGCTCCTCGATGATCCGGGAGACTGGCGCGTGCGCCGCCCGGCTCTCAAGGGAGGCGGCTGGGCCTTTCAGTTCGCAAACAGTTACTACCCGGATCTCGACGATACGGCGGTTGTCGCCTGGGCCATGCACCAAGCGCGTAATTCTGCGAGCTATGCACAAACCATAGACCGCGCGCTCGACTGGCTCGTCGGCATGCAGAGCAAGAACGGGGGGTTTGCCGCGTTCGACGCGGAGAATACCCACTACTACCTCAATGAGATTCCATTCGCGGATCACGGCGCACTGCTGGATCCGCCGACGAGCGATGTGAGCGCACGGGTGGTGGCAGCGCTGGCGCGGATCGGCCGCCCGCAGGATAAAGCGGCGCTCGATCGGGCCATCGCGTACCTGCGCGAAGAGCAGGAGGCAGACGGCTCGTGGTTCGGACGCTGGGGCACAAATTACATTTACGGCACGTGGTCGGTGCTGAGCGCGTTCGCGCAGACTGACATCGGCGCGGATGACCCTGCTGTACGGCGTGCGGTTGAGTGGCTGGTAGCCCGGCAGAACGTAGACGGCGGCTGGGGTGAGAGCAACGCCAGCTACGCACCGCAGCACGCGGCAGAGAACGCGGCAAATACGCCGCACCAGACCGCGTGGGCGCTGCTGGCGCTGCTCGCGGCGGGTGAAGCCGGATCAGACGCCGTGCGCCGCGGGATCGATTACCTGCTGCGCACACAGCAGGCAGACGGGCTCTGGAGCGACCCGAGCTTCACCGCGCCCGGGTTCCCGCGAGTGTTCTATCTCAAATATCACGGCTATTGTGGATATTTTCCGCTCTGGGCCCTGGCGGCGTACCGAAATCTGACGAGCCCCGGAACCTCTCATTGAATGTGGTCGGCATCGTCGCCGCGCTCGCGGCGGAGGCGCGCGCCCTGGGCCCAACGAAGTCGCGATTCGAGACACCAACATTCCTCGCTGACGGGACATTGCTCACGGTGAGCGGCATGGGCTTTGCCGCCGCCGCTCAAGCCACCCGTGCGCTCCTCGAGGCCGGCGTCACGGCGCTTGCAAGCTGGGGCATGGCTGGAGGACTCGATCCGGGATTGCACGCCGGAACGATATTTCTGCCGAGCGATGTAGTCTCCGCAGCTGGCGCAGATTTCCCGACGGCGAGCCACTGGCGCGAGCGGCTCGCCGCTGCACTGGCTGCGCAACGGCCGATCTCCCGCGGCAAGCTCCTCAGCAGCCCACACGCTCTCGGGACAGTCGCCGACAAGACCGCGGCCTTCGCTGCGACGGGTGCTTTGGCCGTTGACATGGAGAGTCTCGCCATTGCCCAGATCGCGGCGTCCCAGGGAGTGCCTTTTATCGCCGTGCGCGTCATTGTTGATACTGCGCAGGACTCATTGCCGCGGGCGGTGATGGCGGCGAGCCGCGCCGGTGAGATTGAGCTCTGGCGCATGATCCGGGCGCTCGCGCTGGCACCGGCCGAATTCTCTGCGCTCATACGGCTCGCGCAGCGGTATCGGGCTGCCCGTCGCTCCCTTGCAGCTGTCGCGCATGCAGGTTCGATTGCGCAGTTCGCGTTCCCGGATCCGTCCGACGCCGGCGTGTCATGAGCGTGCTGGTCACAGGCGCGACGGGCTTTGTAGGCTCGGCGGTTGCGAGAGCCCTCGTGCACTGCGGAGAGCAGGTGCGCGTCCTGGTGCGCGGCGGCTCGGACCGCGGCAATCTGCAGGGCCTTCCAGTTGAGATCGCGGTGGGCGATCTCACGGATCGCGTCTCGCTCGACCGGGCCCTGGCGGGCTGCGCTGCGCTGTATCACGTGGCGGCGGACTACCGGCTCGGGGCACGCGAGCCCGCGCAGCTATATCGCAACAATGTTGACGGCACCCGCAACATTCTGGATGCCGCCCGGCATGCCGGGGTCGAACGCATGGTCTACACCAGCAGCGTCGCCACAATTGGTCTGCCGCGGGACGGCACGCCGGGTGAGGAGGATACGCCGGTTGCACTGGCAGACATGATCGGTCACTACAAGCGCTCGAAGTTTCTGGCGGAGGAACTCGTGCGTGATGCCGCGCGGACGGGATTTTCCGTGGTCATCGTCAACCCGTCGACGCCGATAGGCCCCGGAGACGTGAAGCCCACGCCGACGGGCCGAATTGTCCTGGACGCCGCTTGTGGCCGCACGCCTGCCTACGTCGATACCGGCCTCAACATCGTCCATGTCGACGACGTCGCTGCGGGCCACGTGCTGGCGTTTCAACGCGGGCGCGCCGGCGAGCGCTACATTCTGGGCGGCCAGGACATGACTCTGCGGGAGATTCTTGCGCAGATAGCACAGCTTGTCGGCCGTCGAGCGCCGCGCATCCGTTTGCCGCACGCTGCGCTCATGCCCATCGCCTTTGTCGCCGAGGCTTTTGCCAAAGCCTCCGGTCGCAGCACGCGAATTACAGTTGAAAGCGTGCGCATGTCGCGCAAGCGTATGTTCTTTTCCAGTGCCAAAGCGATGCGCGATTTGGGATACAGCTCGCGGGCGCCGCAAGCGGCGTTCGCGGATGCGTTGGTGTGGTTTCGCGAGCGCGGACTTCTGCGCTGAGCAGCAAGTTATTCCCCCGGGGCCACTGCACGAGCTTGACGGCGCGCGAAGGTACTGTTCGAGGATATAGGTCGGCGAGGCGCGCCTGCACCGCGCCCGGCACCCAAGATCCCCGCTCATCGGCGCTGCAGGCCACGGGGAAAGGGCACCCCCCCCGCAGGGTGAAGAAGCTGGCACAGATGTTTCTGGGACAGCTATCATGCTGGCCACGCACGAGCCCCGTTGTCGTCAGTGCCAACCGCTCCTTCGGTTCGATGAGCTAGGCCAGCCTGGCACGTGCACCCACTGCTGGAGTTACTTTGAACGACGCATTTCGCGGCAGCCACCGTGCCGCCGCAAACGATGTTTCGACCGATGTAGACGCGCTGATCCTGGTTGATGAAGCCGATCGCGAATTGGGCTTTCTGGGCAAGGACCTGTGCCACGACGGCCAGGGCATCCTGCATCGCGCGTTTTCCCTGCTGATTTTCAATGACCTGGGCGAGCTGCTGTTGCAGCAGCGCGCGCCCTCCAAGCGGCTTTGGCCAATGTACTGGTCGAATAGTTGCTGCAGTCACCCGCGGCGCGGCGAGAGCATGGAGGCCGCGATAAAGCGCCGCCTGCACGAGGAGCTCGGCTTAAGCTGTCCTTTGCATTTTCTCTTCAAGTTTCAGTACCAGGCCCAATTTGACGTGCGCGGCGCCGAGAATGAGCTGTGCTCGGTCTTTATCGCGCGTTGCTCGGATGAGCCAAAGGTCAACCGTAATGAGATCGTCGGCTGGCGCTGGATCACTCCTGCTGCGCTTGAGAGCGAAATGGCGGGCAGCGGCGCCGAGAGGTTTACTCCCTGGTTCAAGCTGGAATGGGCGCGAATCTGGCAAGACCACCGTGCTGCGGTACTCGCGCTTCAATAGAGACCGTACGCCCGCAAAGCCGCGGCCCACGCGTGCTAATTGGCGTCAATTTCGTTGGGCGCGCCCCAGCCGCCCAGTACTGGTAGAATGAGACATGAGCATTCCGTTACTTCAGATGTACCGCGTCGGACGATATCTCGCTGGCCGCAAGCTGCGGGGCGAGAAGCGCTACCCGCTGGTCTTAATGTTGGAGCCTCTGTTCCAATGCAATCTCGCCTGCGCCGGATGCGGCAAGATCGACTATCCGAAAGAGATACTCCAGAAAAGAATGAGCGTCGCAGACGCGCTGCATGCCGTTGACGAATGCGGCGCGCCCATCGTGTCCATTCCCGGCGGCGAACCGCTCATCCACAAGGAGATGCCGCAGATCGTCGCGGCAATCCTCGCGCGTAAGAAGTTCGTCTATCTGTGCACCAATGCGCTGCTGCTGGCCAAACACATCGACGAGTATCGGCCTTCGCCTTATCTGACTTTCTCCATTCACCTGGACGGCAATCAACAGCGTCACGACGAGTCGGTGTGCCAGGAGGGAGTTTTCGACAAAGCGGTAGCCGCAATCCGCCTCGCGCGCGACAAGGGTTTTCGCGTGACCATCAATTGCACACTCTTTACGGGTGAAAATCCGCACGATGTGGCTGAATTCTTTGACACGGCAATGAGCCTTGGCATCGAAGGAATCACGGTGTCGCCCGGGTATAGCTACCACCATGCGCCCAAGCAGGACGTGTTTCTGGGGCGCAATGCCAGCAAGCAACTCTTCCGCGAGATCTTCAAACGCCGGCGTCGCCCCTCCGGCACGCGCTGGTCATTCAATCATTCCGGGCTGTTCCTGGACTTTCTTGCGGGCAACCAGACGTATCAGTGCACGCCGTGGAGCAATCCAACGTATAACGTGTTCGGATGGCAGCGGCCTTGCTACCTGCTCTCCGACGAGGGTTACGCGCCGACCTACAAGTCACTGATTGACGACACACCCTGGGAGCAGTACGGCGTCGGCCGCAACCCGCGCTGCGATAACTGCATGGCCCACTGCGGCTTCGAGGGCACCGCCGTGAATGATGCGTTTGCTCATCCGCTTAAGGCGCTGAAGGCAGCGCTGCGCGGACCGCGCGTCGCCGGGCCGATGGCACCGGACCTGCCTGTCATTTACGGCGACGAGGCAAGATATTCCGTGGTCGCAATTCCAGTCACCCAGGTGAAACTCGCCGCGCCGCGAGTCTGACGGCTGTCGGGGCGCAGCGATAAGCCGCGCTGCTCACACGCACATAAGCAGCAGGAGAACGCCTGTGAAAAACGCAGCCGATTCTTGCGCCCCGATGCGCGACGAGCGTGCGCTGCCGGAGGGCTTTGCTGCGCAGCTCGAGTCCTGGCGCACGCGCATGGAGCGCGCTCTGGCGGAGCGACTGCCACAAGCCGACGTAGTGCCGACGCGTTTGCACGAGGCGATGCGCTACTGCGTGCTGGGCGGCGGCAAGCGCGTGCGGCCAGCGTTGCTATTTGCTACGGCGCGCACCTTGGGCCTCGAAGAGGATGAGGTCGAAGCCGCCGCCTGCGCCGTCGAACTCGTGCACGTCTACTCCCTCGTGCACGATGATCTGCCGGCGATGGATGATGACGATTTGCGCCGTGGCCGGCCCACCTGCCACAAAGCTTTTGACGAGGCGACGGCGATCCTAGTGGGCGATGCACTGCAGCCGCTCGCGTTCCAATTGCTCGCTCGCGATCGCGCGCTGCCAGCCGCGCCAGCGGTACGTCTGCGGCTGATCGATTTGCTGGCGCAGGCGACCGGCACCTTCGGTATGGCCGGCGGCCAGGCGATTGACCTTGCCGTGCAGGGCACGCGTCTGGATATTGCGCAGGTTGAAGACATGCATGCCCGCAAGACCGGCGCAATGATTCGTGTCAGCGTATTGATGGCGGCCGCATGCGTACCCGCTCTGGAGGCACAGCTGTACGCGGCGCTCAGCCGTTTTGCGACTGCAATCGGCCTGGCATTCCAGATCCAGGACGACCTTCTGGACGTGCTTGGAGATGCTTCCACCCTGGGCAAAGCGACTGGCGCGGACCGCGAGCGCGCCAAACCCACCCATCCCGCCGTCATCGGCATTGAAGCTTCGCAGGAGCGAGTCCGCCTGCTGCATGAGCAGGCTCTGGCTGCTCTTGCGTCGTTCGGCGAGCGTGCCGAACCGCTGCGCTTGTTGGCTGACTGGCTGCTGTTCAGGCGCTATTGACCAACGCCATCTGCGCGCCTGCCGCATGCGCAAGCGACCAAGGCGCGCATCAAGCCGAACCTGCGCAGGGTTTTAGGCATACGCTCCGCTGCGCCAAAGTCTCCGTCAGTAGCGACTGCTAATCCCCGCTGCGCTGTAGCTGCTCCCACCAGCGCCACGGAGGGCGATGCTGCGTCAGTCGAGCACCACTCGCGTGGCAGGCTCTTTTTCATAATGGTGCGCCACGCCAACTGGACCTGCTTGCTCAGGGGCACAATTGCCGTCGTGCAGCAGTGCAGCTTCGGCGGCGGCCGAAAGGTTAATGAAAGCTTCGCTAGCTACACTTCCTGACATGCTGCGGCCCCGAGTGATCGCGGGCGGTTGCTGCTGCATGCGTCGCGGCGCCCAATATTTGAGTGCGTGCTTTTACCCGCAGTCGGCGGCGACACGGATGTGCGCAATGTCACGGTACGCCGACTCAAGCGCAGGTGAAGATGCGCGAGAGGAAGGGAAGAGCTCCTATGCCAATAGACGTAAATGATGTCGGGCAACCACGTGCAGCGCAGACATTGAACCCGCAGGCCCTCGTGGCGGCACGATGGCTCGCTGCACTCTCGGTAACAGTTCTGCTTGCCGCCTGCGGTGGCGGCAGCTCGGGAAGCGCTGTTTCGCCGGCGCCGGCCGTGACGCTGACGGCGAGCCCGACGATTATCGGGACCGGCACCGCCGCGACGCTCACCTGGAGCTCCACCAACGCGACCTCTTGTGTGGCCTCGGGTGGCTGGAGCGGCGTGAAGGCGGTAAGCGGCAGCACCTCGACGGGAG
>Ga0302324_100003668_pt1 | contig 34580 bp, 30 predicted proteins | sample Palsa_T0_1_FD_201949 | JGI IMG/M metagenome (GOLD analysis project Ga0302324, IMG submission 201949) | Peat permafrost microbial communities from Stordalen Mire near Abisko, Sweden - Palsa_T0_1 | ecosystem: Environmental > Terrestrial > Soil > Palsa > Peat permafrost | place: Sweden: Abisko...
TCAGCGGGAACATCAGCGGCGCGGGGACGGTGAATTTCTCGAGCGGCACAATCGATATCGTTGCGGGCGCGACATTCACCGGTACCGGCGCGTTGAACATCATCGGCGGCATCGTAGTTTTCGAGACGGGGAGCGCAGTAACGATATCGCAGGCGGTCACGCTGAGCACCAACGGGATTTTCGCGGGGGCGGACACGGTGACGCTCACGGGACTACTGAGTTGGGGTGGCAGCGGACTTATGTGCACTGTCGCGGCCTGCAACGCGAACGGTACGGGCCTGACCAATGCCAATGGCGGGATCAACTACACCGGGGGCGGGAATGTCTATCTTTACGGCCGAACGCTGAACAACACGGGTACCGCGACGTGGGGAACGTCGAGTGGCTATAACTTCTACCTGGGCTATGGGGCCATCGTAAACAACAAGGCGAGTGCCACCTGGAACTATACGAATGACTACCCGACGCTGAGCGTCACCACGGGCGGTGGGACGTTCAACAACATGGGGACGTTTGAGAAGACCGCCGGAACGAACCCCACCACCGTGGCTCCGGCGTTCACCAATACAGGCAAGGTGCTGGGCAATTCGGGCACGGTGAGTTTCACCGATTTGGCAGCCACTTCGAGTGGATCGTGGAGCGCGGCCAGCGGTGACACGCTGGTGCTGGATACTGGCACGACCGCAGCCTCGATCAGCGGGAACATCAGCGGCGCGGGGTCGGTGAATTTCTCCAGTGGCACGATCGACATCGTTGCGGGTGCAACGTTCACCGGTACTGGCGCGCTGGACATCAACAGCTTCGTGGTTTTCGAGACAGGAAGTACAGTAACGATATCGCAGGCTGTCACGCTCAGCAGCGGCGGTGTCCTGGCGGGAACGGACACGGTGATCCTCACTGCTTTGCTCACTTGGAACGGCAATTCCTCGATGTGCACGGTGCCTGCCTGCAATGCGGGCGGTACGGGCGTGACCAATGCCAATGGCGGGATCAGCTACACCGGGGGCGGGAACGTCTATCTTTACGGCCGCACGCTGAACAACGCCGGCACCGCGACGTGGGGAACGTCGAGTGGCTATAACTTCTACCTGGGCTATGGGGCAATCGTAAACAACAAGGCGGGTGCCACCTGGGACTATACGAATGACTACCCCACGCTGAACGTCAGCACGGGCGGTGGGACGTTCAACAACGCGGGGACGTTTGAGAAGACCGCCGGGACAAACCTCACCACCGTGGCTGCGGCATTCACTAATGCGGGTAAGGTGTTGGGCAATTCGGGAACGGTGAGTTTCACGGGCTTAGCGGGTACTTCGAGCGGATCGTGGAGCGCGGCCAGCGGTGGCACGCTGGTGCTGGAGGGCGGGAGTCCGACGCCATCGATCAGCGGCAACATTACCGGCGCGGGGACAGTGAATTTCTCCAGTGGCACGATCGACATCGTAGCGGGCGCCACATTCACTGGCACCGGGGTGCTGGACATCAACGGCGGCATCTTGGTTTTCGAGACTGGCAAGTCCGTGGTGATCCCGCAGCCGGTCACGCTCAGCAGCAATGGCGTCCTGGCGGGAACAGACACCGTGATCCTTACTGGCTTGCTCACTTGGGACGGCAATTCCTCGATGTGCACGGTGCCTGCCTGCAATGCGGGCGGCACGGGTGTGACCACCGCGACAGGCGGGATCAACTACACCGGGGGCGGCAATGTGTACCTCTATGGCCGCACGCTCAACAACACAGGGATCGCAACGTGGGGGACCGCGAGTGGCTATAACCTCTACCTGGGCTATGCGGCGGTGATCAACAACACTGCCAAAGGAACATGGGATTACACGAACGACTACCCAACCTTGAACCTCACCACGGGCGACGGGAGATTCAACAACGCTGGTGTCTTCAAGAAGACTGCCGGCACATCCACGACCATCGTTCATCCACCTTTCACAAATACGGGAACCGTCTTGGGCGAATCGGGGACCGTGCGTTTCGGCTACCTGACGGGTACTTCAACTGGATCGTGGAGCGCCAGTACGGGTGCGGCGCTGGACCTGAATGGCGGAAGTCATACGCCGTCGCTCAGTGGAAACATCAGCGGCGCCGGAACAATCAATTTCTCTCATGGCATGGTGGATATCATTGCCGGCGCCACCTTTACCGGAAGCGGTACGGTCGCCATCAACGGCGGTGCGGTGGATTTCGAGACGGGGAGTACCGTCACGATACCGCAGACGGTCCATCTGAGCGCTAGCGGCATCCTGGCAGGAACGGACGCGGTCACCATCACGGGTTTGTTGACGTGGGGCGACAGCGCGTCTATGTGCACGGTGGTGGCCTGCAATGCGGGCGGGACGGGAGTCACTACGGCCAATGGGGGAATCTACTACTCGGCGGGAGGGAATGTCTATCTCTACGGCCGGACGCTGAACAACGCCGGGACCGCAACGTGGGGGACCGCAAGCGGCTATAACCTCTACCTGGGCTATGCGGCGGTGATCAACAACACTTCCGAGGGGATTTGGAACTATACGAATACTTATCCCACTATGAGCCTCACCACGGGCGGCGGGACCTTCAACAACGCGGGCAAGTTTGAGAAGACCGCCGGCACAGCCACTACCACCATCAACCCCGCGTTTGTCCAAACCGGCGGAACTACTTTCCTCGGAAGCGGCAGCCTGGCGTTTGGTTCTACTCCGATGATCCAGGGCGGGTCCGTCACTGGCGCCGGAACCATCTCCCCGAATATATCCACCAGTCCGGCGGGCATCATCGCTCCGGGAACCACCACCGTCGCAGGCACCCTCGCTCTCACCGGCGCCAGCGGTTCCGGAAACTATGCGCAAAGCACTGGCGCATTCGATGTCAAGCTGGGCGGCACCGGCGTTGGACAGTTCGATACGCTCACGGCCTCCGGTACGGCCACTCTGGCTGGCACCCTCAAGGTAACTCTGATCGGAGGGTTCACTCCCGCGGCCGGAAACGCATTCACCATCCTGACGGCGGGTACCGTGACCGGGAAGTTTGTTACCACTACTCTTCCCAGTCTCGCCTCGGGGCTGAATTGGCAGATCACGTACAATCCCACGACGGTGGTGTTGTCAGTAGTCTCGGGTGGGGGAATCGATTAGGGCGCGTCACTACCCTGCACGGCGTTTGGCCCACCAGCCGGCGCCGTGCAAAGTTAGACGCGAGCGCTGACGAGATGGGCCACGCCGGGTGAGACCGTCAAGCCGTCCGTTCGACCGAGGAAGTACCTGGCGTCAATTTCAGCCGGCCCCAGGTCTTCGATCTCGTGGAAACCCGCGCACGCGAGCATTTTAGCCAAAGCGCCTGGATCGATCGACAATCGGACGGGCTGGTCAGCCAGAGCCACTCGACTGGTTAACCCGTCCATCGCCAACTGCCCCACGGGATCCAGCGTTGATCGATCCACGGCATAATCGAACACCACGCCGCTCGCGGCCGGCATGGATCCCATGAACGCGACGGCCGCCATTGCAGCTTCCGTGTTCAGGTAAGCGGAAACGCCGAGCCAGGAAAAGAAGCTGATTTCGGCGGGCTGAAATCCTGAACGTTCGAGCGCGGAGCCGAGCGTCTCTTCTTCGAAATCGGTCGGCACGAAGGATAGTGAGGGCGGCAGGTGGATTCCAGCGACATCCAGACGGTTGCGCTTCCAGGCTTGCGTAGCGGGATAGTCCACCTCAAAGATCCGTACGCCACCGTTCGGATTGCGATACGCGTATGTATCCAGCCCAGCGCCCACCATGACGTACTGCGTGGCGCCGCGCGCGATGGCAGCCGCCAGTTGGTCTTCGGCGTAGCGCCAACGTGCCACCGTCAGAGCGCGGATCCACGGGCCCGCTCCTGACCCCAGGTTGCTCTCTCCACCGGCCATGGCGATGGCCAGCGGATCTTCGAGCAGCCTGGGATGATCCAACAATTGGTGCTCAGCGCGGTACCGGGCCACGCTCTGTGCGATGAGACTGGGAGCTTGTGCGGTCATTTTCCTTCTCCGTTCACGCGTGAATCGATTCGTCACCAACCACCGGCGCTGCACGCCTGCAACGGTTGGCGATTCCCGTCCGGAATTTTTCGCGCTCCTCGGGAGTCATCTGCGCCCATCGGTCTTTCATCCGTTGCCGAACGTGTCCGCCAAAGTGCGGCCGGCCGCGAAATCCTCCGAAAAGAATCTTGCTCAGCACCAGGATGCCCAGCGCCTGCCAAAACGTGATGCTGCGCGCTCCGAACACCGCCGGCCCCAGCCAGTTCCAAAGACTCATCAGGACGAAGCCGAACAAGGCAACCGCCACTGTCGCGAACACCGCGATTTTCAATCCCTTGACCAACCATCGTGCTCTCATAGGTCTGCCCTCATATACTTTTGAACTCGTCATAAATGGCCTGCAGCCTGCGCCGCAGATGTAGAACCGCGTAATGCTTGCGCGAGAGAAGCGTGTTGACGCTCAGCCCGGTTTCATCGGCAAGCTGCTTGAAGCTCCGGCCCTCTATTTCATGCGCGATGAACACAGCGCGCTGTTTTTCAGGAAGATCCTCGAGCGCGGCGTCCAGCTCTTCGAGCAGCACGCTGCGTGCGTAAACCGCATCCGGCCCGGCATCGGGCGAGGGGAGCAAATCTTCGAGCAGAAGCGCGTCTGGCTGGTCTAATCCCACCGTTATCTCGCTCCGCGCTTCCGGCTTTCGCTTGCGAAAACGATCGATAATCCGGTTTCTCGCCACACGGTAGAGCCAGGCGCCAACCTGTTCGACAGGTTGCATCAGCCGGTAAGCTTCGATCAGTTCGTAGAAGACATCTTGCAGGATGTCCTCCGCATCGCCCTGGTCGCCGACACGCTTCCGGATGAAATTCAGAAGACGGCGGCGCTCCCGCTGAATGACTTCCGAAATACGCCGATTCTGCTCGCCCCGCTGCTCCACCGGATTGGCTACGACGCTCAGCGTATCCTCCATCTACTGTGATAGACGAACGAGCAGTCTCGATATTTTGTCCGAATTCAAGATTTCTATAGCATTGAATCAGCGCGTTTGGTAGGAAGGCAGCCAGATCCTCAAGCGAAAGCCGATCGATGATCGCGCGCCCACTGGGCGAAGGTGTACGCCGCTCGGCCGGGGACTTGCTCCACCGTCGGAAGTGTTTGGGCCGCTTTTCCGCTGCGGACATAGGCTGCGAATGGCAACAGAGCGTCGACAATTCCCTCCGGCAATCCCGCTTTCAGATGTGCTTCGCGCGAAGCTTCGTCCGAAATGGGCACATTCGATGCGTTTGCCCAAGACGCTCGCCAGGATCTCTACCTGCTCGCCGACGCTCAACGCCTCAGGTCCGGTGAGCGGGTAGGTTTTTCCTGCAAACACACGCTCGACGCTGTCCACGGCTTGGGCCAGTGTTTCTGGTTGCCCCAGATCTCCTCGAACCACTTCGCGTACTGGCTGTCGAGCTTCGAGCAATGCGCAGGGGAATGTGACGCAGTTGATCCTCCACCAGGGTGGCAGGGACATGCCAGCCAAGCGCATTGATGAGGCATAGGCCACGGCGTTGGCGGCCGCGCTTACGAAGCGACTCAAGGACCAAACGCCGGCCCCCGGAGCGGAAGCCCCGGTTCACCGCAACATTGAAGAACTTCGGACCGGCGAGCCAAAATACGAGCTGATGAGCCCGGCCTTCGCCGATCTGACACGAAAGCAACTGCCGCAGATCAAAGCCCTCATCGCACAATTTGGCGCGCTGGAATCAATTACGTTCAAAAAGGTGGGGCCTAACGGCATGGACGTTCTTGAGGTGAAGTTTGAGCATGGTTCCAGCGAATGGAGCATCATGCTGGATTCCGATGGCAAGGTAACGCTGCTTGGTTTTCGCCCCCTTTAATAGCGAGCCTCAAATTCTGGTAGGATCAAAACGATGCTAAGTACTCGTTTCATCTCCGGCGGAGCAGCTTCACCCACCGCCCCTGCCTTTCAATGATTCCATCCAGAAACTACCCGCCCCGCCGTCCCAGGGTTCGGGAAAATGTGAATGAGGCCATCCGAGTAAGAGAAGTGCGCGCAGTGTTTCCGGACGGATCCGTCGAGATCATGCCGACCCTGGCCGCTGTCCGCAAAGCTCAGGAAATGGGTCTCGACCTGATCCTGATCGCCCCCACTGCCGAGCCTCCGGTCGCCAAGGCCATGGACTACGGCCAGTGGCAATACGAGAACAAGAAGAAACAACACGAGGCTAAGAAAAAACAGCACGTGATCCAGGTGAAGGAGCTGAAGTTCCGCCCCAACACCGACGATCACGATTACGAGTTTAAGAAGAACCACGCCATCCGCTTCTTAGGCGAAGGCAACCGCGTGAAAGCGGTGGTGCAGTTCCGCGGCCGCGAGATTGCGCACGTCGATCTGGGCAAGAAACTTCTGCTGCGTTTCGCGCAGGACCTTTCCGCGCACGGACAGGTGGAAGGGCAGCCGCGCCTGGAAGGCCGCAACGCCCACGTAATCATCAGCCCGGTGAAGGCGACCACGCCCCCCAAGGAAAAGCCCAAGGAACCCGGCAAGGATCCAAAAGATCCAACCGTCCACTAGTCCCTGGTATTCCTCGTCTCCCTGGTATTCCTCGTATTCCAGGAATTCTGAATTCTGACTCCTGGATTCTAAGTTCTTCAGTAGAAAAGGTACTTCCGCCACTGATCGTCGCTTTTGGCGAGCAGGCGCATCAGATGCCGGCTGGTGTGCAAACTGAACGGGCGCGGGGCGCGCGCCAGCTTCATTCCACTTTCTTCAGGAGTCCGGCTGCCCTTGCGGTTGTTGCAAGGATGGCAGCAGGCGACCAGGTTTTCCCAGGTAGTCTCTCCGGCGCGCGAGCGCGGAATCACGTGATCCAGCGTCAGCTCGCCCGAGGGCATGGTGCGATGGCAATACTGGCAGGTATAACGGTCGCGCATCAAAATGTTCTTGCGCGAAAGGGCCCGGGTCTGATGCGGGATGCGGCGGTATTCGAGCAGCCGAATCACGGATGGCACGCGAATGGAATGGCGCGGCGAATGGACATGCGCCTGCGATTCCTCCTCGGCCGACGCCACGCCCTTGAGCACCAGCACCAGCGCCCGTCGCGCCGCGCAGATGTTGATGGGCTCGTAACTGGCGTTCAGCACCAGGACTGGTCTATGTAAGCGGTCGAGACTAGGCATCTTCGGATCTCCCGGAGAAATTCGAGTCATTTGACAGCGGGTCGAACATCAGGCGGCGGTCCACCCGCGCCAGGGTGAGCAACGTCACTTGTCGCGCGCCTGCCCGTTTCAGGGCGCGGGCGCAGGACGCCGCTGTAGCGCCCGTGGTCATCACATCGTCGATGAGCAGCACGCGGCTGCCATCCAAAAGGGCGCGCCGTTTGGCTTGAAACGCGCCCGAAACATTTTCGCGCCGCTTGGCGCTGGTTAATCCGGCTTGCGATTGGGTGCCGCGCACGCGGCGCAGAGCGTTCCGCACCGGCGTATGCGTGCGCCGGCCGATCTCATTCGCCAGCAGCTCGGCCTGATTGAATCCGCGCTGCCATCGTTTGCGCCAATGCAAGGGCAGGGGAACGATGACATCGAAACTTTGCTCACGGGGCAACGCACGCGACAGCAGCCGCCCCAGCGGAGCGGCCAGCGTCTGGACTCGGCCGTACTTGAAAAGATGAATCAGCTTGCGCAGTTCGTTCTCATAGAATCCGAACGAGTACGCTGCATCGAACCCGCGGACCCCTCGACGGCATAGCGCGCAACGGCCCTGATCGTCCAGCGGGAAGCGGCTCAGAAAAGGCGCGCGGCATTGGATGCAATAGTATTCCGCGGCCAGCGGCTCAGGCTTGGCCAGGCAGGCGCGGCAAACCGGCACGCGCGAAAAATCTGTCAGAGGCTGATCGCAGATCCTGCAATCGTCGGGGAAGAGAAGGGAAAAAAGGGCAGCGGGGATCTTTCGAGCGGGATTGATCGCTAGCTCACGAGAGGTACTGAGCCAACTACTGCTGAAGACGCACCCCCATAAACCACTAGTCTACACGATGTAGTGGCCGGCCTGCCCGCTGGCCGTCTCCTTGGGTCGCAGCCGATCTCACCGCTGGGTGACATCGATCATGTTGTCGTCCGCAATCCTGTCAATCAGCTTATTGTACGGGTCGATGCCCGCCAGCGTGGGCGCTTGATCCACGACGATCACGAAGGTTTTGTGCTCCTCGGTGAGTTTCTCTTTCTTCAAATAGAGCGGTTTTTCCTCGTCTTTCTTGCCGCTGAAGACGCCGATCTCGATGTAGTCGGCAAGCGGCAGGGGCGTTTCCGCGCCATTGCCATCCGCCTGGAGTTTGCGGGCCTGCACCTCCAGCGTCACCTTATATTTTCCATCCGGAGTCTTTTGCGAAGTAGCCGAGATCGCTTTGTTGTCGTAAAGAACGATGCGATTAAAGCCGTCATCCACCAGGTACTGCAGTTCGGGCGGAGTTTGTGCGCGGATGGCGTCCACCAGCATGCGTGTGTCGGGGTAGGGCAGGTCGGTGGCGGCTAACGCGCGAGTGTTATCGTGAGCGTCCACCTGGTTATTGGCGTTGGCGTAGCGGTACTCCATCAGGAAATTGTGCAGAGCGAGATTCAGCTTGTCTTCGCCGATGTAATCGGCCAAGGTGTAAAGAATCTGGCCGCCTTTCTGATACCACACGTAAGCCTCGCGCTGCACCAAAGCGAGCGGCGGCTCATGCCGAACCTCTCCGGAGCGGCCTCGTAGATAACGATCCAGCTCATGCCGAAGATAGCGATGCATGAGATCCCGGCCGTATTTGTGCGCCATCACCTGAAGCGCGGAATATTCGGCAAGACTCTCCGACAGCATGTTGGAACCTTCCACGTCGGCGCCAATCAACTGATGAGCCCACCATTGGTGGCCGAGCTCGTGGGCGGTTACGAAATAAGTGAAATCGATGTCGGTAGGCTTCACCACGCGGCCAATGAATCCCATGCCTTCCGAGTACGGGACGGTGTTCGCGAAGGATTGGGCGAAGGCGCGATAACGGGGAAATTCGAGGATGCGGAATTGGGTGAACTGGTAAGGGCTGTAGACGCGCTGATAATAATCCAGGCCGGCGCGGGAACTGGCGAGCATATCGTCCAGGTCGTAGGTATGGGCGGGATCGTAATACACCTCCAGAGCCACGTCGCCTTGCGGCGTTTGGTAGCGCTCCTTGCGGACCTGGTAGCGAGCTGAAATATACGCCACGAAATCGAGCACGTGGGTAGAGCCCATGCTGTATTCGAAAAAGTTGCGGCCACCGGCCTGCCATTGGCGCTGCAGGTATCCGGGAGCGAGAACAACCTGATCGGGTGAAGTGCTGACCACGGTGTGATACGTGATCCAGTCTGACTCGATCGGAAAAATGTTGTTCAGCGAATAAGCAGGGTTGCCGCGGTGGGCCATCTCTTCGAGCGAGGGAAGCTGCTCTTCGCGCCGGCGGCGCGGATCGTCCAGTTCGACGTTGCGATTGTATCCGATATAGGGGAAATAATCGGAGTCGAAGAAGGTGCCGTTGTACGCCAACTCGGGGAGTTCGTTGCCGTCGCGAAAGCCCCGGCTCTGGTGACCTACGTCGCTGGTGAGGGTGAGCGTTTCGCCGGGCGCCAATGGCTGGTCAAGCGCGTAGATGGAATACAGGTCGCGCGGCGCGGAAGTGAGCAGGCGGAAGGGGCGGTCGAAGTGGACGTTCGACACCGATTGTTTTTGATCGGTCAGATGGATTTGGGCGATCGGCTGGCCGGTCTTGTTCTGAAGAGTAATGCGGACTTTTCCATCGAAGGAACGGCGGTCGGGATAAATGTTTATCACGGCATCCACGGCCGTCACCTTGGGCTGCAGCAGATTTTCGTACTGCTTAAAGCGGTGTTCGTAATCGGCCTGGATGTGGCGGCGTGCCTTGGCGTTGAGATATTCGTTGAGAACGTGTGCGTTGTAGAAATACCAGGAGCCTGCAGTGGCGGCGATCACAAGGAACAGCGCGGCCAGCGGCGCCAATCGCGGGGCGCGCTGCCGAGCCAGCCGCGCACGAGAGCCCAGGGAATCCTCGGATCCGCGCCGGGACAGAGCCACCGATACCACGCCCAGTGCGGCGGCTATTGCGAGCCAATAGACGATGGACCAGAACAGTGCGGGCACGAAATGGCCGTAACCGTTCATGTCGGAGTAGGTGAAGGCCGGAACCTGGCCGACCAGGTACAAAGTATTCTCCCAGCCGAAGCTGAAGAGGATGGGCATCAGGACGAAGATCCCGATCAGGATCCCGTGGCCTACGAATTTGTTCGAGACGACAGTCTGTATGAACAGGGCCAGAAGAGTGTAGGTGAGGATCTGAGGGAAGGTTACGACGTAGAGCTCCTTGAAGTACTGGAGAAACTCGTAATGGTAGTAACCGAGGACGGTCTGCATGAGGATGCCGGTAAGCATCGCAACCGTCAGGAGGATGAGCTCAATAATGACAATGGCGCTGAAGCGGGAGAGCCAATCAATGGACTCGCGCAGTGGAAGAGCGTCGTGAATGCCGCTGAAATGGGTGTCCCGCTCGCGCCACAGTAGCTCGGCGGCATACAGAGTCGCGACGATATACAGGAAGAGCGTGGCGTTTCCCTCTACAGCCTGGAGCATGAGATAAGTGACCGGCCAGACGTTCTGTTCGGCGATGCGCCCGGCGAAGTAGCCGTTATTGATTCCCAAAGCCACCAGCAGCGCCACAATCGCCCAGTAAGGGATGTCGCGAAGAATGTTGCGCAGGCGAAGCCGCGTGAGCGAAAGATATTGCGCGAACGTGTTGGCTGAACCAAAGGCCTGATGGACCATCGGCAGGCGAGCGGCCACGCGCGAACGGACGGGCTGCGCCTCCAATAGTTCGAGTTCTTTTGCCTTGGCCGCGCGCCGCCCCTGCGAGCGTGCAGTGAGCGCCTCAATCGACATTGGAAAAAAGACCCATACAGCTCCCAGCGCCAGAAGGCCTAGCGCGATCCACAGCAGCCGGTTGTAAAGGAAGACGCCTCGGGCGAGCTCGGGCGACCAGGTAAGGAACAGGGAGTTCTTTTCAATCACAGTCCAGTACCGCGAGACGCCGTCCAACATCAGCAGGCCGATGGGATCGAGGATGCCGGACCAGAAGCGTTCCAGCGAGCGCGTGGCGGAGAACACCGTGATGCCAATGACGTAAATCATGAATAGCGCGACGCCCTGGATATACACGATGAAGATTTTTCGGGTGAGCGCGGCGACGGTAAAAAATGCGGAGCCGATGAAGAAGATCTGGATAACGACCACGAAGAGGAAGGGCTGCAGGAAGTTCCACAGATGGTTGGGACCAATTCGCGTCTGGTCTGCCCAGGGAGCGAACGTTCCCAGCCACGCGCCGAGCATGAGGCCCGAGAACGCAAAGACGGTGGTGACGAACGAGCCGGCCCAGCGTCCACCAAGGTACGCGAATTTCGAGATGGGCTTGGTAAACAGGATCTGGTAGGTGTCGCGCTGGAAATCGCGCAGGATGGACGTGCCGAAGATGGCCGCCATAATGATAATGCCGAAGAAAGCAGCCGTGATGTCGTTGTAGGTGTTGGCGAAGGGGGCGTTCAGAAGAATTTTGCCATTGCCGTTGCCAATAGATCCGAAGTTTTCGGACGCAACGCACAGGAAGGAAAACGTGCTCCACAGCAGGAAGTAGACGTAAGTGGAGAGGCTCTTGAAGCGGAGCTTGAGTTCGAAAGTGAAAAACTCCCAGAAGAGTGCCATGCGGATCCTCTAACTCGCGTGCGGGCGCTGCGCCTGCTGAGACAGGTTGAGGAAATAAACATCCTCCAGGCTGGAATCCACCGGCTGGAAACCGCTGCCCGGAGAAGCGTCCGCATAGACGCGCAGCTCGTGCTGACCGCCCACCAGGTGCGTCGAGATCACCGGGAGCTGAGTTTCCACGGCCCGCAGCTCGTCGTCGGTGGCCACCACCTTGGACCAGATTTTGCCGCTGAGCGCGCCTAGGGTGTCGTTGGGAGAGCCCTCCAGGAGCAATTCACCCGCGGCGATGATGGCCATCCGGGGGCAGAGCTGGCGGACGTCGTCGACAATATGGGTGGAAAGAATCACCGTGCGATCGCTGCCCACCGACGAAAGCAGGTTCAAGAAGCGATTGCGTTCGGTGGGATCCAAGCCCGCCGTGGGCTCATCCACGATAATGAGGCGTGGATTGCCAATCAGCGCCTGGGCGATGCCGAAACGCTGCTTCATGCCGCCCGAGAAAGTGGCAAGCGCTTTCTTGCGAATATCCCACAGATTGGTCTGTTGGAGCAGGCCCTCCACCACTTCCTTGCGCTCTCCGGAAGAATTGATCCCCTTCATCACGGCCAGGTGATTGAGCATGTCGAGCGCCGAGATCTTGGGGTATACGCCGAACTCCTGCGGCAAGTAGCCCAGAACGCGGCGGACCTGATCCTTTTGGCGGAGCACATCGATGCCGTCGAGCGTGATGGAGCCGGAGTCGGGATCTTGCAGCGTCGCGACAGTGCGCATCAGCGTACTCTTGCCGGCGCCATTGGGGCCGAGCAGCCCGAACATGTTATTGCCGATCGAGAGCGAGACGTTCTTGAGCGCCCGTACGCCGTTGGGATAAGTCTTGGAGAGACCCGAGATTGTAAGTGCCACACTGCTACCTCCAGATGCGCCCATTCAGAGCGCGGATTTGGATAACGCCAGACTAGCATGTATACGCGCGCCAGCCGGCGGCGGTTCCAAACGGCTACGGCGGACGGGTAGGTATGCCAACGGTCGCCGAGGAAGCTGGCTTTGATTTGCCCCTCATCGCCGACAGGAACATCCGGTATCAGCTAGACCAACCACTGGCGGCGTGCGCCCCTTTAACCCAGTACAATGGAATCGAAAGCACGCATGCAGACCTTCTACATCGAGACCTTCGGGTGCCAGATGAACGCGCACGATTCCGAAAAGGTCATCGGCACGCTGGTGTCGCAAGGCTACCAACAAGTCGCCAAGGCGGCCGAAGCCGACCTGGTGCTGTATAACACGTGCAGCATCCGCGACAAGGCTGAGCAAAAGGTCTTTCATCGCCTGGATGAGTTCAAGCGGGACGGTAAGGGCAAGGTGTTCGGAGTGATTGGTTGCGTGGCGCAACAGGAAGGCGAGCGCATTTTCGATCGCGCGCCGCACGTCAGCCTGGTGGCGGGGTCGGCCAGCTATGCCAAGTTACCCCAAATGCTGGTTCAACTGGAAGAGGGAAACCGCCGCGTCACCGGCCTGAGCCTGGACAACGATCAAGCATTCGAGACGCCATACACCAAACGCGATAATCCGCACCGCGCCTACATCACCATCATTGAAGGTTGCGACAAATCCTGCGCTTATTGCGTGGTCCCGTTCACGCGCGGACCCGAACGCAGCCGAACCAGCGAGAGCGTCTTGAACGAAGCGCGAGAGCTGGCGCGCATGGGCTACGTCGAAGTCCAGTTGCTGGGACAAAACGTCAACAGCTATCGCGATCCGTCATCCGCCGGTTGGGACTTTGCGCGTTTGCTGCGCGCGATGGGCGAAGTGGATGGGTTCCGGCGCGTCCGCTTCACCACGTCGCACCCGCGCGATTTCGTTAAAGAGATCATTGATGCCATCGACGATAATCCGGTGCTCTGCAATCACGTTCATCTTCCGGTGCAGTCCGGATCGTCAGATGTGCTGGCTCGCATGCAGCGCCTCTACACGCGCGACGAATATATGCGCCGCATCGATTGGATGAAGCAGGCGCGCCGCAACATCGCGATCACCACCGACATCATCGTGGGCTTTCCCGGCGAAACCGAAGCCGAGTTCGAGCAAACCCTCGATCTGCTGGACGAAGTGGAATACGATTCGCTGTTCGGCTTCAAGTATTCGCGCCGCCCCAACACCGCCGCGCTCGATCTTACGGACCACATCAGCGAGGAAGAAAAGATCCGCCGCCTGGCGATCGTCAACGAAAAGCAGCGCGCCATCCAGATCCGGCGCAACTCTCGCCTGGTGGGCGAAATCGAGGAGGCCTTCGTAGAGGGTTATAATCATGCAACAGGTCAGTGGATTGGACGCACCTCGCAAAATCGGCCGCTCAACTTTGTTCATCCCCAATTTGCGGCTCCACGCGAGGGTGCAAATCTGGCCGGTTCGTCCTGGAATGTTCGTGTCACTCGCGCAGGTCCGAACTCTTTAGCGGGTGAGGTGGTGGTTTGAGTATGGAAGGAAAGGGGGCCCGTATGGAAGTCGAAATGAAAATCCGCGGATTGATGATGGATCCGGTCACCAACATGCCAATCGTGGTGCTGAAGGATCTGAATGGGAATACCATTTTGCCAATCTGGGTCGGCATCTACGAGGCCAATGCGATTGCCCTCGAGATCGAAAAAGTTTCGACACCGCGGCCCATGACGCACGATCTCATCAAGACCCTGCTGCTCGGCCTGGGAACCGGCATTCGCAAAGTAGTGGTCAGCGAGCTGAAGGACGACACCTTCTATGCCGTGATCTGGCTCGACAAGGATGGCGATTTGATCAGCGTGGACTCGCGGCCGAGTGATGCTCTGGCGCTGGCGCTGCGTCTGGATTGCCCCATCTACGTCGATGAGAGCGTGCTCAAGAGCTCCAAGCGTTCCAATGCCGCCGCGGACAAAGTGAGCGACGAGGAACAGCGGCGCTGGCTCGAAAGCCTGGACGATGAGGATCTCGGCCGCTACAAGATGTGACTGAGATCTTCGAGAAGTTGGTTGCCGCGGGGATTCAAATCATCCCGGCTGAGATCACTTCTCATTTCATCCTGGAGCGCGACGGCTTCGTGGCCTTCGTGGAGCAGCGCGAAAACGGCTTCGGCAATATCGGTGCGGCAGGTCTGATGACCGAGCGAGGCTTTGGGGCGCTAATCTGGCGCGGTGATCAAGCGTTCTTCGTCGGGAAAGGCTTCGAGCAGGCAGCCTCGCCCGAGCAAGTGCAATTGATTCGTACCTTCGCTTCGGACTTAGCGTCTGCCCTTTGCTGATGGCCTTGTCATGCCTTTAATTACTGGCCGTCGCTTTCTTATGGACCGGCGGTCGGGGTGCGTTTTTGCCAGTCCAGCCATGCAGATTGTCCGGGTCCACGTTGAAGACCACCATGTAGGGGCTGGCGGTGTAACTCTCCGCCACTCCTTCGAACGACAATTCCGTGCCGAGATCCACCTTGCCCGCGAGTGGCGTTTCGAACTTCAATGTGGCATCCGCCGTGGTGCCGTCTTCGAGCGCCAGCACAACGGTGTTGGGTTTGACGTCGGGCTCCAGCTTGACGACTTTTCCCTTGAGCGGAGGCAGCATCGCGCCCTTCATTCCCATTTCAAAGTAACTGGCGCCATCGGGCCCGGTAAGCGATGCTTTGAGCTGCTTCCACAGCGTAAGCTGAGGATCCTTATACTGCGGTTGCCCGGCCGCTGGCTTGTCCTGCCCGGTCACCCAGGCCGGTGCAAGCAGCGAAAAGGCAGCCAGGTAGAAATATTTTGAGAGTGGATGGAACATTTTCGGCCTCCAATAACTTCCTTGGTAAAGCCTAAAATAAGCGCAGCCGTCCCTTCTAGTGGTCCGGCTGGTCTAAACTCCGAAAATACGAATTAGTTGCCGGCTGCGGGACGGGGGCGGCGATGTACGGGGGCTGGTTCATTCTTGCCAGTCCAGCCGTGCAGTGCGTCTTTTTCGACCGTCATCGTCAGCATGAAGGGCATCTGCGTGAAGCTCTCCCCTACGCCTTCGAAAGTCAACTCCGTGCCCTCGTCAACTTTTCCCGCCAGGGGCATTTCAAATTTCAGGGTGGCATCCGCGGTGGTTCCATCGGATTTGCCATCTTCCAATGCCACCAGGATTGTCTTGGGCTTTACCGCCGGCTCAAGTTTTACGACTTTGCCTTTCAGCGTCGGCAACATGGCGCCCTTCATGCCCATGTCGAAATACATGGGACCGTCCGCCGCCGACAAAGCCATCTTGAGATTCTTCCAGGTAGTTTCCTGTGGGTGCGCCTTGGCGTAATCCTCTTCGCTCGCGGCCTGCTCGTGCGCGATGTCGTTGGCATTCTTGATACTGAAACCCGCGGGCGGCGCCGGGTTGGCCTTGGCCGCGGCCACCAGATCGTTGAAGCCTTCGTCGCTGCCGTGGAAATTCTTATATTGCTTCTGGACGTACGTCATGGCAGCCTGCTTGCCTGCGGCAGGCAACTCGCCGGGACCGGAGTAAGTGGCTGCGCGTGCGAAATAGAAGAGCGCCGCCGGGATCCGATCTACTTTCTTCTCGGACGCGATCGCGGTTCCCATTTGGTAATCGACCGTGGCGTTGTTCGGATTCGCAGTCAAAACCTTCTGCAGCTCGGTCTCCGCTCCGGGCCAATCCTTGCGCTGCATGTCGATGAAGCCGAGATTGTTGTGTCCCATCACTTCCACGTCCGGCCGCAACTTCGCCCATTGATCCGCCGTGACGTTCGGAGGAGGACTGTCGATATTTTCCAGAATCGCCTTCGCCGCCTTCTCGCCGTCGTTTAGAATCTCGGGCGATTGATTCTGTCCATACAACGGCTGGGTGAAGAGCATGATGTAGTACGACGCGGTGAAGTTCTTAGGATCGTCAGCCAGAATCTTCTTCGCCTGATCCTCGGTGTTCTTCCCGTCGTTCAGGGCCGCGTAGGTGGTCAGCAACGCCGTTTGGCGCTCCTTGTTCCACTCCGTCGTTGGATACTGCTTTTCCCACTGCTGCAGCTTTTCCAGCCGGGTCTTTGGATTCGTATCCTGGCCGATCGAGACATAGAGGTCGTACTCCGCCCGATCCTTCCAGTTCTTCTGAGGCTCGGCAGACGCGGGCGCAGCCGCCTGTCCGAACATCCGCGTGGGCACCGGCCCCAGCATTCCAGTCAATGCAAGCGCTAACACGAATTTAGATGATTGAACCGACACTCCACGCCTCCCAGTGATCCGAATTTTTTCGGGCGACGATCCCGCAACTGCCGGCCGCCGACCCTGGCACAACCCTTAAGTACTAGAGTCCGTGCACTTGCGGAGTATACCGAATCGCAACCGTGGCTGCAACCTTGTCTATCACCCCGCTGAAACTTTAGATGCGTCCCAGCGAGATCATGTTCCTTTTTTGCAACTTTTTGAAAGCTAGAATCATTACAACGGCACAAGAATGAGTACAAAACGATCCATGCCGGGCGGTTGGGCCGATCGGCAGGCCCTCGCCAAGGGCCCCAATGGCCGCAATCTCTGCCGCTGGTGCAATCTGGAGGTTCCCAAGGGCCGTTCGACGTTTTGTTCCGCCTGGTGCGTGGAAGAATGGCGTCTGCGCAGCGACCCCGGCTACCTTCGCGAAAAAGTACTGGAGCGCGATGGTGGCATCTGCTCCATTTGCGGTGTCGATTGCCTGCTCGCCGGGCGGCAACTGAAACGCCTGCGCGGCGCCGCAAGGTTGAAGGCTCTGCTCCACTGGGGCCTCCGCGCCGGTTCCCGAAAGTCTCTGTGGGATGCCGATCACATTGTTCCCGTGGTGGAAGGCGGAGGTGAATGCGACCTCCAGAACATCCGCACTTTGTGCCTGAAGTGCCATCGCACGGTCACCGCCGAATTACGTGCCCGTCTTCAGAACCGTGACGGTGAGGCAGCGGATCCGAAAGTTAGCGCAGCAACGGTCTCAAATACCGCATAACGGTCTTCGCTACGATTTCATTGCCTTCCGCCGTCGGATGGATGCCGTCCCGTTGCATCAATTCCGGATGGATCGCAACGTCAGCCAGCAAAAAGGGTATTCGCGTCAGCTTGTATTTCGCCGCTAGCTGTACATAGATCTGTTCGAACGATTTGATGTAGTCCGGCCCGTAGTTTGGCGGCAGCGTCATTCCGGCAAGTAACACGTCGGATCCGGCTGCTTTGAGTGCCTGGATAATCTGCTCCAGGTTCGCGCGTGTGGACGTGATGGGCAGTCCCCGCAGCCCGTCATTACCGCCAAATTCGACGATGGTGACGCGCGGCTTGTATCCGAGCACTTCGCTCAGGCGGCTGACTCCGTCCAGTGTGGTGTTGCCGCTGACGCCTGCATTCACCACGCGCCAGTGCAATCCAGCCGCCGTGAGATCCTTCTGCAGAAAATCCGGAAAGCTTTTGCCCGGATCGGCGCCAAACCCAGCGCTGAGACTATCGCCGAACGCAACGATCACCGGACGCGTATCTGTAGCTGTGGGGGGTGCGGCCCCCAAAGATCGCACTAAACCCAGCGCCGCCGCGAGGCATCCAACCGAAAGAGACCGACGGAAAGAGATGAACATCACCCAATGCCATAATAAAGAATTGCAGGCAGATTCCGTTCGCTCCTCGATTCAAGTCCCCGCCATTCAGGTCTTCGCGCTCACCAAAAGCATCCCCACCGCCACGCACCGCGTGGATATCCTGCGCGGGATCGATCTGGAAATCGAGCGGGGCGAATTCGTCGCCATTATGGGGCCGTCGGGCAGCGGCAAGAGCACCCTGCTGGGCCTTCTTGCCGGATTGGATACTCCCACTTCGGGCCGGATCGTTCTGGATGGCGAGGACATCACGGGACTGAACGAAGACCGCATGGCTCTGTTGCGCGGCCGCAAAGTCGGCTTCGTTTTTCAGTCTTACCACCTGCTGCCCACACTCACGGCCGAAGAAAATGTTCTGCTGCCGTATGAACTCACCGGCGGTAATGGAATCGATGGGCCAAAGCGTGTTCGCGAGTTGCTCGAAAGCGTCGGCCTTCTCGATCGCCGCGATCATTACCCCATTCAACTTTCGGGCGGCGAGCAACAGCGCGTGGCGCTGGCCCGCGCCTTCATGGTCCGGCCGCCGATTCTGCTGGCGGACGAGCCCACTGGCAATCTCGATACCCAGAACGGCCAGCATGTGCTGGAACTTCTCATCTCGCTGAATCAGCGCGAAGGAACCACGCTGGTGCTGGTGACGCATGATGCCGCGCTGTCCAGCCGTGCATCGCGGCGAATTACGCTGCGCGACGGCCGCATCGTGAGCGACGAGCGAACGGAGTAAGAGGGCGCATGCGCTTCACTTGGAAAACCGCCTGGAAGATCGCCTGGCGCGAATCGCGCTCCTCCGCCTTCAAATTTCTGTTCGTGATTCTGGCGGTCGCGGTTGGCGTTGGATCGCTCACCGGCGTGCGAGGATTCAGCCGCGCCTTTCATGCTATGCTGTTGAGCCAGGCGCGCACTCTGATGGCCGCCGACCTTTCCCTCCGCGTCTTCGAGGTGCCCACGCCGCAGCAGACCGCGGCCATGGACGCGCTCGCGAAAGCCGGCGTGGATCGCACCTGGATCACCGAAACCGTAACCATGGCGTCCACCGGTGTGGACAAGCCGCCCATGCTGGTGTCGGTCAAAGCCGTCGATCCCAAGAAATATCCGTTCTACGGCCAGATTGGCCTGTCGCCACCGGCGCCGCTCTCCCAGGCGTTGACTGCCGACACTGTAGCCGTATCCGACGATGTGCTGCTGCGCTTAAACCTGAAGGTGGGCGACTCCATCCGTCTAGGTGGACAATCGTTTCGCATCGCGGGGCAGGTGACTTATGAGCCGGACCGCATGCTCGGTACCCTCAACGTCGGCCCGCGCGTGATGATCAGCCGCGACGGCCTGGAGCGCACTGGTCTCATGCTGCCCGGCAGCCGCGCGTCTGAGCGCTTCCTGTTCCGGCTTTCGCCTGGATCACCCCAGGGATCGCCCGATATCGAGCAAACGCGCGCCCGATTGAAAGCCTCGTTCCCGGATTCCTTGATTGCCGATTATCGCGAGTCCCACCCCATAGTGACGCAAGGCCTGAACCGCGCCACTACGTTTCTGAGCCTGATCAGTCTGATCACTCTCATCATCGGCGCCATCGGCGTGGGCACCGCCATGCGCGCTCACATCCAGCAGCGTATGGATTCCATCGCGATCATGAAATGCATCGGCGCGCGCTCCAGCCACATCATGCGGATTTACTTGCTGCAGACCATCGCGCTGGGGCTCGCCGGCGGTTCGCTCGGCGTGCTATTCGGATTGATTGTGCAGCGCGCCTTCCCCTCGTTTTTGGCACGCTATTTCCAGCTTCAGCCCGACGCGCATTGGGATTTCGTCACCGCCGCGCAGGGCATCGGCATCGCGATCCTGGCGTCGTTGCTCTTCACGCTGCCGCCCTTGATCGGCATCCGCCACATTCGTCCCAGCCTGATTCTGCGGCGTGAAATGGAAGAGACCAAGCCGGCTTGGCCCACCCGGTTGGCCGAAGCGCGTGCGTCGCTATTAGCGGGCGCTGCCATCCTGCTCGGATTCGCCGGCATTGCGATGTCCTTCGCCACGGGCACGCCCAGAGACATCTGGAGAACAGGCGAATACTTCGCGGCAGCCCTGGCCATCGGCTTCGCGGCGCTGTCGGCTGTCGCCTGGCTGATGCTGCGCGGGTTAAAGATCTTGAGCCGCCGCAAGCTCCCTGCCAGCGTCCGCCATGGCATCGCAAACCTATACCGTCCAGGCGCGCACGCGCAATCGGTGTTGGTGGCCCTGGGCGTCGGCGTCATGTTCACGCTCACAATTTATCTGGTTCAGCATGGCATGATCGCGGAGATGAATCGCACTTCGCCGCCCGGCATGCCCAACGTCTTTCTGATCGACATCGCGCCCAAGGATCGCGACGCCGTTCTCGATCTGGTGAAGCAGCAGCGCGGTGTGGAAGGGACGCCGGAATTGATCGGCACCGTGGCCGCCAAACTGGTGAACATCGACGGTCAGGACGTCGCCGCGCTGGATATGAAAGGCTTCGGCCGGCGTTTTCGCTCAGCCCGCCCGGTGGCGTCCGCGGGCGCCCTGCCGGACTATCTGAATATCGAGCGCGGCAAATGGTGGAACTCTCCCAACGTCGCTCCCGCCGTCTGCGTGGATGCAGACGCCGCGCGAATTCTGCGCATCCAACCCGGATCCCAACTGCGTTGGACCATTTCGGGCAAGGATGTCGAAACGCGCGTGGCCTGCATCCAAACCATCGATTCGGTGCATCTTTTGAGCCGCGTCGAATTTATTTTCAACACTACCGCGCTCGAAGGCTTTCCGATCGTTTACTACAGTAGCCTGCGCGCGCAACCCTCGGCCGTTCCCGCGCTCCAAGAGGCTCTGTATAATCGCTTCCCCACTGTCACCGTGGTCAACATGGCCGACGTGCTCCAGATTGTCCAGGGCGTGGTGGATCGCATCTCCGAGGTGGTTCGCTTCATTTCGATGTTCGCGATTCTGGCCGGCGCGGTGATTCTATCTTCCGCCGTGGCCGGCACGCGTTTCCGCCGCATGCGTGAAGTGGTGATTCTCAAAACACTCGGCGCCACGCGCTGGCGCGTCAGCCGTATCTTCTCGGTCGAGTTCCTGGTGCTAGGCGGTGTTGCCGGGCTGATGGGCAGCTTGCTCGCGGGCGGCTTCGCCAATCTGCTGCTGAAGCGCATGTTGGACGCACAGACTTCCATTCCCGTGATCCCGATCCTGCTCTCGGTGATCGCCACCGCGCTGATCGCTAACGCCGCGGGCTGGATGGCGAGCTTTCGGATCCTGGGTCAGAAGCCGCTCGAGATTCTGCGGGACGAATAAATCACTGGCTCTGTTGGACGGTAATATAAGCGCTCGCAGGGGATGCCATGCCGCCGATAGTGATCACAAGGGGCTGATTTCCATCCGCCACGCTGGTCGGCACCTGAATATTCACCTGGTAGAGACCCGCGAATTGAGATAAGCCCACGTACAAGATGTCCGATGCTGCCAGTGTCACGCCGCCGAAAGTAATCGAGACCGGAGCCGTCACCTTCGCTACCCCGCTCGGAAGCACTCCTGGGGCGAACGACGGATTCGTTGCGCCGAAGCCTGTCGCAAACAACGTGAGATAGTCGCCGGGCTTGGCCGGAGTGAACGTCGCCCCGCTAATCAACCCCGCAGCGCCAATGTAAGCTCCGGTCACTGCGTTGATGGCGGCAATCGGGTTTCCGCCGCTTGAGTTGTGCGTGAAATAGAAGAACTCGGGCGCGGTGGCTTGCGCCGCGACGCTGACCGGCGGGCTGGCCACAGCCTGCGACGTACCGCAATCCGTGATCACCTGCACCGGAACATTCCCCGGCGTTACTGCGGGAACCTGCACATTGAGCTGGCTAGACCCCGAAGATGGGCGCAGCCACAGTTCCAAACTCTACGCACACACCCGCCACGTTGGTCGGAAGCTGTCCGTTCACCAGGCTCGCCGACTTTGCGGTTCCCGCTGGAGCGAAATTGTTGCCAAAGATCGACACAATGGCGTTCGGCGACAGCACCGTCACCGGCGGAGTGCTCAGCCCGGCGCTGACGATCCCGCCGGTCGAAATGGACGGAGAGTTTGCCGCGAGCGAGGTCAGCGAGAAAGCGACGTTGGCCAGCGTGTAGGATAATGCCGTAATCGTGATCGGCCCCGGATTACTGCCCAGCGTGACGGTCAGGGTAACCGTGCCATCGTTCAGAGTGATGGCAGGAGACGGCGCCACGGTTGCAGAGCCCACTGGCTCGACGGTGAAAGTGACTACCACTCCTGCGAGGCCCGCCCCCGTACTGTCGGTAACTTTCAGGACCAGCGGCGACGCCAAACTTGTCCCCACCGTCGCGCTCTGGCCATTGCCGCTGACGATGCTCATGCCGGCTGGCTTTGCCGTTTGAGGCGTCAGCATCCGCACACGATCGTTGAAGGAGTCCGTTACATACACGTTCCCCGCCTTATCCACCGCGACGCTGAAAGGATCCAGCTGCGCCGCGATCGCCGGACCACCATCGCCCATGCTTGGGGTCAGCGTGCCATTCCCCGCTATGGTTGTGATCAAACCGCTGGCTGTTACTCGTCGCACCACCGCATTTCCCTGATCGGCGATGTACATGTTTCCAGCGCCGTCCAATGCGATGCCCGACGGCAATTTGAGCAGCGCTCCCGTGGCCGGCCCGCCGTCGCCTGCGTAGCCGGGCGACCCTGCGCCCACTACCGTCGTGATCGTCTGGTTCGGGGCGATCTTGCGGATACGATTATTGATCTGATCCACCACCAGGATGTCTCCGGCGCTATCCAGCGCAAGGTCGAAGGGATCGATTCCAGCCGCGGTGGCCGGACCGTTGTCGCCGGAGAATTCGGCGTTGCCGTTCCCCGCGATGGTGTTGATGGTCCCAGTCGAGTCCACTTTGCGCACGCGGTGGTTGCCGTAATCGGCGACGTAGACATTTCCGGCCGAGTCTACCGCCACGCCCTGCGGCGTGTGGAAAACCGCAAGCGTTGCCGGACCGCCGTCTCCCGAGAAACCGTCCGGACCGTCGCCCGCAATAACCTTCGTGGTCCCATCCGTGCCCAATTCCAGGATGCGCGGAACTTGGCTGGGAAAAATTGGCTCCTCGTCCGTGACATAAAAGTTTCCGGAGTGATCCACGGTGGCTCCGTAGGGCTCTCCTCCCTGCAATTGCCCCAGGCTGTTGATGTTGCCCCCCGCCTTGAATTCCCGCGCCTCCGCGTTGCTGGTATCGGCCACCAGAATGTCTCCGCTGCCTTCAATTGCCACGCCCTGCGGGAAGTTCAGGAACGCGTTCACCGCCGGCCCGTCGTCACCCAAGCTAGTGCCCGCCACGGTGTTGATGAGGTTGTCGGCAACCTTGCGAACACGCCTGTTGTCCGTGTCCGCGAAGTACACCACGCCGCCGCTGATCGCGAGGCCTGCTGGATAATTGAGTTCCGCCGCCAAGGGCGATCCGCCGTCCCCAGTAAAACCGATTGCGCCGGTGCCCGCCACGTTGTAGATCAATCCCGTCGATAAATCCACCCGCCAGATTACGTTGTTGTAAACATTGTCGTCGGTGATGTATATATTGCCGGAAGGGTCAAATGCCACGCCGTCGGGAACCATCGCAGCCATCGTCGCGGGCATCCCACCCGCGTAGCTGTTGCCCAGCAGACCTCCTGCGAAGTCCGTCATCATACCCGCCGTGCTTATTTCTCTCACTTCGTAGTTGTAATAGTCCGCCAGATAAATATTTCCAGAGTTGTCGAGCGTCAAGTCGGTAACGTAATCGATCTCCGCGCTGGCGGCCGGCCCATTGTCGCCTGTGTATCCTTGATTTCCATTGCCTGCGATGGTGGTGATGATGCCGGTCGTGTCAACCTTCCGGATGCGATAGTTGGTCCCATCCGCGATGTATAAGTTGCCTTGGCTATCCACCGCCACAGCCACCGGATCGATTTGAGCCGATGTTGCCGGACCATTATCACCGGCGAATTTCGGATTACCGTTTCCAGCGACGGTATTGATTGTGCCATCCGCTGCAATCCGCCGGACTACGAAATTGCCCAGGTCGGCGACATACAGGTTTCCTTGCGCGTCGATTGCAAGACCGGTGGGGAAATTGAGTTCCGCGTTGATGGCCAGCCCCCGATCGCCGCTATATCCGGGGATGCCCGTGCCGGCGTAAGTGCTGATAATTCCCGTGGAACTCACCTTCCGGATCCGGTTATCATCTTCATCCGCTATGAAGAGATTCCCGTGAGCGTCCAGCGCAACGGCGATGGGGGATCGTAAGGGAGCTGCGTTCGCCGGCCCGCCATCCAGCAGCCTGGTGGTTCCGGCGATCGTGCCGATAGTGTAAGGCTGCGACCAGGCATTTTGGAAACAGAAAGGAAGCAGAATCAGAAGTAGAGCGGTAGTGGTTCTCATGAAATAGAAAGGAATTCTATCACAAGTCCTCCGCTGCTACCTGCAATGGGAATGATTATGGCCGGAAGTTACGCCTTCCACGTCCCCAACAAGCGCCGCAGTAGCACGAGTTGTCCCAAATGATAGGAGTTATGGTCCGCAACCAGCAGGGCCTCGCGCAAAATAGTCTGGCCAGTGCCATGCGGAATTTGCGCAAATAGATCGGTCTTCTTATCCGCTACCAGCTTGGCCGTGGCCTTCAAATCCGCGCGAAAGCTGCGCAGGCTGTTATTCCAGGAGGCCGCGCTCGGGGGCGCTTCCGTCTTCGGCCAATAACCCTCCGGCCACGGCGGCGACTTATGCTTCGCGTCGCGGCTGAATTCCAGAATGTCCGATTGCGCAATGCGCATGTGCTCTAACAGCTGCCAGGCCGTGTGCGGCGCGCCTGGAGGCTTCACTCCGCGCATGCGGGAAGGGAAGTCTGCAACCACAGTGTCGAAGTCGGCGTGCGCGTTGCGTCCCCGCAGAAGATCGAGAAGATGCTGGCGTAGAGCGTCCGATTCAGCCATGACCTAGAGAAACACAAGCTCGCGATCAATTTCAACAGGACCAGCGGCTATTTGGCGGCGGGCTTCTTTTTGGCCTTGGGGCTGGGACTCACCGGTGGTTTCGAAATCTCCACCGGATTTGGCGTCCAAAAAACCGGATAGGCGGTTATCCATTCCCGCGGTACGTAGCTCATTTGCGGATTCACCGCGTAGAGGATGGACTCGCTGCTCACCACGGCTTGCGACAATTCCTCAGCGTAGCGCTTCAATCCCTCAGCGCCCATCGCTTGGAAAAATGCCGGGTCGTGCTGTAGTTCTTCGTCCAACGACTTAAGCGACTCCCGCGGCTCCATGACAAGGAATGTTGAATTGGGGGCTCCGGAAACCACCTCGTAGGTTGCTACGGATTGCGTGTCAGCCGACTTCACGGAAGCGTCCAGGATCATCTTCACCAGCTCAGCGTACGTCGCGAGACTGCCTTCCCGCACTAGAACCGTCTCGATGCTGAAGAAACGCGTCTTGGGCAAATTGATTTTATCCGCCCGGTAGCTGAGATCCGGCCGATACACCGCGAGCATCGAACGCTGGTTGATGCGCACCTGCGCGTCGGCCGCATCGATCGCGCCGAATTCCGCCGTATCCATCACATCCTGTGAATCCGCAATGGACGCGATGTTGTCGTGCCCTTCCAGGAACAAGGCCTGTGAAGTCCCTGTCATGGACGCCATTCCGAGGATGTGGGCAGGATATTTCGCCTTGGCCGCTGCCTGCATAAATGCAGCTTCCGTCTTCTCATGCGCGGCCGTTTTTCCTTCTTTTACGTCTTCGCGAAAAATGCGGAGCACCGGCGGGAAGCCTGTCGGTCCCTGAGCGCCCAGCGGGACCATTGCGAGCAAAATCACAAGAGCGAGTCTCATCGGGTTTCCTTCGGTGCGTAGATTTATCCTACTGCAAAACGACCGTTGAATTAGAATCAAGGCTGCATGGCAAGATCGGCGGATGTGGTCATCATCGGTGCGGGAATCGTTGGATCCAGCATCGCGTTTCATCTCACCGAAGCGGGTTGCAAGCGCGTGCTGGTGATTGAACGCGAGACGCGCCAGGGTCTCGGTTCCACCGGCAAGAGCATGGGCGGCGTGCGGGCGCAGTTCGCGACCGACGTAAACATCCGCATGTCCCTTTACTCCATCCCCTTCCTCGCGCGATTCGAAGAAGCCACCGGGCACCCTTCCGGGTACAAGCCGCACGGCTATCTGTTCATGGCCACCAATGACTGGCATATGAATTACCTGCGGACCAACAACGCCCGCCAGAAGAAGCTCGGCTTGAAGAATGCCGAACTGATTGCGCCGGACGATATTCGAAAGATCTTGCCGCAGCTTCGCTCGGACGACATCGTCGGGGGAAGCCTCTGCGCCACCGACGGCTTTGTCGACCCGGACAGCGTTATGACCGGCTTTATGGCGCGCGCCATCGATCGCGGCGCCGAGTTGTGGCGCGGGACCGAGGTCACCGGCATCTACACCGACCACGCCACTGTTTCGGGCGTGCTCACCAGCAATGGCGGAGTCTCTGCCCCGGTTGTGGTGAACGCAGCGGGACCCTGGGCTGCGGGCGTGGCTCGCATGGCCGGAGCGGATTTGCCGGTGCAACCTTTGCGCCGCATGTTGATTCCCACCGAGCCTTTCCCCGGACTTCCCGAAAGGCTGCCGATGATGATCGACATGTCCACCGGTTGGCACTTCCGCCAGGAAGGCCTTGGGCTGCTCATGGCTTGGGCTCACCCTGATGAGCAACCCGGATTCCGCACCGATTTCGATCCCGCGTACATCGAAAAGAGCCTCACGCATGCCGCCTCCCGCGTGCCGGACTTCGCGAACCTGGCCGTCAACCCCAAGCGCTGCTGGGCGGGCATGTACGAAATGTCCCCGGACCATCACGCCATTCTGGGACCCTCGCCCGATGTCCGGGGATTCTACTTCGCCAACGGTTTTAGCGGCCACGGCGTGATGCATTCTCCCGCCACGGGCCGCATTCTCGCGGATTTGATTCTCACCGGGGAGACTAGCGTGATCGACGCTAAGGACCTGAATGTGCAGCGCTTCGCCGAAGGCCGCGCCATCGAGGAAACCGCGATTCTGTAGAGCAGTAATTTTCCGGAACAAATCTCGATTTCCTTCGTCTATCACCCCATGAAACTGTGGATCCTTGGCTTGCTGGCTGTGCTTGTGCTCGCCGCGGGAAGCAATAGGGACTGCTTCCGGCAGTGGCGTACCGAAGCGCGTGAAAGATCGATCGAGGCACGGCAAGAAGCCCGGCTGGCGCGGGAGGAAGCGCGAGAACGCGCGCGCGAGTTCCGGGTAGAGCATCGCGAGCAGATGCGCGCCTGGCGTGAAGCCTCCCGCGAGCAGCGCGATCGCATCCGCGATGAGATCCGTCACGATCTCCGCGACTGGCGCTACAACTACTAGCGTCCCGTCCGTTGGTACATGACCTTCCCGCCGACGATGGTGTAATCCACCTTCGCCGACCGAATTGCGTCTTCCGGCACAGTCAGAATATCGCTCGACAGCACCGTCACATCCGCCAGCTTTCCCACCTTCAGCGATCCCTTGCTCCCATCCTCGAACGCCGCGTACGCATTGTTGATGGTGTAGCTCCGCAGCGCCTCCATCCGGCTCATCCTCTGATCCGGAAAAAATACGGTTCCGTCTTTCAACCGGCGGCTCACAGAGGCGTAGTAACACTGGATCGGATCCACATCTTCCACCGGCGTGTCCGTCCCATTCGCCACCACCGCGCCGGACTTCATCAATTTCTGCCAGACGTACGCGCCCGCCTCCGCCCGCTCGCGACCCAACCTTGCGATCACAAACGGACCGTCCGAGGTGCAATGAATGCCCTGCATGGCCGCAATCACGCCCAGCGTTCCGAAGCGCGGGATATCGGCCGGGTCCAAATGCTGCGCGTGCTCGATCCGCCAGCGCAGGTCCTTTCTGTCCGGATGCTCGCGAAAAACCGCCTCGTACAAATTCAACACCTCGCGATTCGCCCGATCGCCGATCGCGTGCGTGCAAAGTTGAAAGCCATTGTCGATAGCCAGCTCGGCCGTCTTCCGAATGTAGGGTAGTTGTTCAGTATTGATCCCGCTTCGATTGGGCGCGTCCTCCGGCAGATCGGTGTAAGGCTTGAGCAGCCACGCCCCGCGCGAGCCCAGAGCACCATCCATGTATTCCTTGATGGCGCGCACCGTTAGATGATCGCCGCCCACCCCAAGCATGTAATACCTGTGCAAGTTCGCCGCCAGTTCGGCCTGCGGCGCGCGCAGCATCACCCACAGGCGCAGCCCCAGTTCCCCGTGCTCCGCCATCTTTCGAAACAGATCCACGGTAGCGAATGAAGACCCCGCATCTTCAAACGTTGTGATCCCCTTCGACAGGCTGTCTCGCTCCACCAGCTTGATTTGCTGCCGGAGCTCGGCCTCCGCTTCTGACGCCGGCCTCCGTGCGCGAGACGCGTCCAGCGCGTTCTCAATCAATCCCTGCGCACCCTCGTTCATCAGTCCGGTCGGATCGCCGTGACTGTCGTGCAAAATCTCACCACCCGCGGGATCGGGCGTATTCTTATCGATCCCCGCCAGTCGCAGCGCCTCCGCATTCGCGAAACCGGCGTGGCCGCTCGCGTGCGTCAGCCAAACTGGATTGCGCGGCGAAACACGGCTCAAGCTTTGGTGCACCGGAAATCCACGCACGTTCGGCTCCGGAGTCCGGTCCCATTTCGCCTGATGAAAACCGCTGCCTAATATCCACGCTCCCGGCTTCGCCTCTCGTGCCGCCGCTGCCACCATCGCGACAATCTGGTCCCAATTCTTTGCGCCGCGCAGATCGAGCGTCATCTTCGACGCCCCTAGAAACGTGAAGTGACCGTGCCCTTCGATGAAGCCGGGAGTCGCTAGCCGCCCCTGCAGATCGATCACTCGTGTCGACGGTCCAGTAAGAGCATCCACGGTTTTGTTGGACCCCACCGCGATAATCCGGCCGCCGCGCGCCGCTAAACCTTGCGCCTCCGGTGCGCCTTGCTCTAACGTGACAAGCTTGCCATTGCGCAGTACTAGATCGGCTGGTTGGGCCATAGCCATTCCCGCGCTCAAGCCCAGAAACAGCAACATCAATTTCGTTTCAAATGCCACTACAATCATTAGGTACGGCCTTCCCCCGAAGATCGCCCGTTATGGCGCGTGTTCCCAGTGTCGCTCAAACGGAACAGACGTTCCGTCCGTTGGCTACCGCAGTTCGCAAACTGGCGGTCGTGGGACGGTCTTGCGGCAACTGCGGTTCGTCTGAAATTCGTCCTTCCAATCGCCGCAACGCGCTGGATATTGTTCTGGCATGTTTGTTTCTCGCGCCGTTCCGTTGCCGCGTCTGCCGCGATCGTTTTTATCGCATATGGCGTCCCAGTTTACAATCGCCGCCTGATCCGCCCGCCGCGCCGCTCTTGGTGATGCCCGCACGCCGCAACGTAGCGAAAGCGGATGCCATCCCGCCGCGCCGCATCCAGCCGGAACCCGTGCAGCCGCAACGCAGCAAGCCCGAACTGATTCTACCCACGCCTCAATTGATTCTGCCGGCGGTGAAAGCGAACGTATGGACGACGGTGCCGATCGATACTCCCGCGCCCCAGCGGACCATTCCGGGCTCGATATTGATTCTCGAAACCGATCTCTCTATCCGCAAAATGCTTCGCCGGTTACTCGAACGCCGCGGATATCGCGCTATGGAGATTGAACAGGCCGAAGATCTTGAGGGGGAACTGCGTGATGGTGGCGCGGATCTGCTGGTGATTGATGTTTCGGCCACGGGAGCGGACGGCGTCCAAGCCCTGGTGGAACTGGTGCGCGTTCATCCCAATTTGAAAATTCTCGCTCTATCGGGTGAGTCTCTCGCGCGTTCCGAACACGCTGACGAAATACCAGGCCGTTTCCTGACGCTTCCGAAGCCTTTCGCTTTAGACAGCTTCCTCGCTTGCGTCGACCGCTTGCTCGGGCGATGAATCTACTTCGCCGCTTGTTGCCATACCTGACTGTTGCCTTAGTCTTCGGGATAATTTACGACGGCTGGATATTCTTCTCGCGTTGGAACTACGCGCGGGAAGGCCGCAAAGCGGAACAATTGAAGGAAGCGCAGGACGCCCGTCAGACGCTGGAATTGCTAGGCGGCGATCGGCTCAAGATTCTGGACTTCTACGCGCCCGCTGCAATTCGCCGCGGCGAGCAGGCGACCATCTGCTATGGCGTCAACGCAGCCGAGCACGTACGCATCGATCCCCCTGTGGAGCAACTGCAGCCCGCCTTCAGCCACTGCTTCCAGGTTGCTCCGCTCCGCGACACAGATTACAAGCTGACCGCGGAAGATCGCACCGGCCACTCGGTCACTCAGAGCCTCACCATTAAAGTTCTCTCTGGACCACGACCCTAAGGGAGGGTCGCCCTGGAGAATCCAGAATTCAGAATCCAGAATTACTCTCCCGCCCTGACTCCGCATTCTGAATTCTGACTTCTGAATTCTGAATTCGTCCCTTAAAATAGAGCTTGATCTCCCCCGCTCGACAGATCGCCTTCGACGTTCTCCGCAAAGTCCAGCAAGGCGGGTACGCTTCCGACCTCTTGCTCCAGCGTTCCGCCCCACTCGACTCGCGCGATGCCGGCCTCGCCTCCGAGATCGTCTTTGGATGCCTCCGCTATCAAGCCCAGCTCGACTATCTGATCGCTCGCCGTGTTCCGCGTCCGCCCGATCCCGAAGTTCAGATCGCCCTGCGCATGGGCATTTATCAACTCCGTTATCTCGATCGCATTCCGCCGCATGCCGCCGTCGGAGAAAGCGTGGAACTGGTGAAGCGTATCCACAAAGCGTCCGCCGCGGGATTGGTCAACGCGATCCTGCGAAAGACTGACCGCACGCCGGTGCCGTGGCCGGACCGGGCCACCGATCTTTCCATGCCCGCCTGGCTACTGGAACGCTGGGATCGCCACTTCGGTAAGCAGAAAGCGACCAGGATCGCGGCCGCATTTCTGCAACCGGCCGAAACGCACATCGCGAATACGGGCCGCATCCAGGACATCGGGGCGCAGTCCATCGTTCCGTTTCTCGACCTCCATCCCGGCCAGACTCTTCTGGATCTGTGCGCCGCGCCCGGCAACAAGACCGCGCAAGCCATCCAGTGCGGAGCCCGCGTCGTCGCCTGCGATATCCACCTGCACCGCCTGACGCAGATGCGCGATCTCAACTGTCCGCTGGTTGTGCTGGACGGTACGCAACCGCTACCCTTTCGTTCCAAATTCGACCGAATCCTAATCGACGCGCCCTGCTCCGGAACAGGAACCCTTGGCCGCAACCCCGAAATCAAGTGGCGCCTGCAACCTTCCGATTTGATCGATCTGCACGCCAAGCAAGTTGCTCTCGTTCGCCAGGCGCTCGATCATCTCTGCCCCGGCGGCCGTCTGGTTTACTCTACGTGCTCGCTCGAAAAGGAAGAAAACGAACAAGTGATCCAGGCGTTTCCCGGCGCATGGCAAACCACCGAGCGGCTGCCCGGCCTCAACCCCGGCGATGGTTTCTTTGTCGCGACATTTGCCGCTAGCTGACGTGGACGTCGAACACTGCGAGCCAATATTGCAGCGACTGCAGCGCGAACCCGCAAAACATCAGGCCGATGCCAAAAACGCCCATGCGCCGTTCCGGCAGATTGTCGGCGTAGTATTCGACGTACGGGCTGAATGCCATTCCTAAACCCGTTACCAGCCCAGTGACCAATCCCAAACGCGTTGCGAATCGCCAGGGATGCTCGATGTGGCGTACCACCGCGCTACAAATGAGCGCGGCTGCGATGTAGCCCGCGGTGCGAACCACCGTCGCCTGAACTCCGGCACGCGAGAAACGCGGCCGGCGGTTTGAAGAATAATTCATCGAGGGCCGCACTCCCCGGCTATAGGCAAACACCTGTCCGCCCGTCAGAAGCAGAGCGTAGAGAGCCGCGAAACGAAAACCTACTTCAGGATAAAGCGCCGCGCTGAAAGCAGCCGCGCGGATGGCGCTGAAGAGCGCCTCCAACGGCAATGAATAATGATCCTGGCGCTTGGACATCCGATTGAGTTCCATGGCGAAAGTTACGCCGATCGCTATGCCCGACGCCACGCCGAAGATCAGACCCAGCCCTAGACCATAGCCAAGACCAAACAGGATCGAATAGGTAACGGCCCTGGTCAGCAGCCGCAACGGGCCATGCTGGCCGCCCAGCAAATCATACGCGAGATACAGGCTGCCGAGCACATCCAGACAACTGCCCGCGATGCTGATCGCTGCAACCGTGTGGTGGTCCATCCAACGATTGTAGACTCGATGTCGATTCGATGACTTAAATTTTGCCTTGACGGGCTATCGATCACGCGTAATTATCGAATCTGAGGTGACCGCCCTTGCCAGCGAATTCGACTGCCCCTCTGCTCGGCCCTCAGGGTCAGCTTTACGCGGAGCCACAAATCAGCCCTGACGAAAAGACATTTCGTGTTGACAATACCAGCGCCGCTTATTACAACTCGCCCTATTACTTGGCACATAAGGCGCAAGTGCAGCCCATCCCGCCGCGCCGCAATAGTCTTCCCCTGAATCTCGCCGATTTTGCGCCAGCCTCAGTCTCGGCCGCAATTCAGGCCGCTGGGAAGATCACCTTTCACGCGGTGGGCGACACCGGCGCGGCAAAAGTGAATCGCGCTCAAACCGTGGCCGTCGCTCTGGGTCACGAAGGCTCGGTGGCGGATGCCATGACCAAGGAAATTGCGGATATCAACGGCCCGGCATTCTTTTTCCACCTGGGCGACGTGATCTACAATTTCGGCGAGGCGCAATATTACTACGATCAGTTCTACGAACCCTATCGCGAGTACGATCGGCCCATTTTTGCTATTCCCGGCAATCATGACGGCATGGCTTTCGGACAAGGATCGAGCGCTCCGCAGGTTCCTACACTCGATGCATTTCTGACCAACTTCTGCGCTCCGGAGTCAGGAATTTCCCCCGATTCCGGCGGCCTCATTCGCAGCGTCATGACCCAGCCCGGCGTTTACTTTACTCTGGACGCGCCCTTCGTGTCGATTATCGGGCTATACAGCAATGTATTGGATGGCCCGGGCGTCATCTCTTCCCAGGGCGGCCACTTCCCCATCGGTGACGATCAGTTGACGTTCCTGAAGAGCGAACTGGCGCGTCTGAAACCGGATCGGACAGCCCACAAACGAGCCGTGATACTCGCCGTTCATCACCCGCCACTATCGGCCGACGCCAAGCACGGCGGTTCCGTCGGAATCCAGAAAGACATTGATGCGTGTTGCAAAGCGGCCGGCCTATGGCCCGATGCCATTCTCTCCGGCCACGCGCATCTTTATGAACGTTTCACGCGCACCGTGGCAGCCGCGGGCGGCAAGGAAACGCCCTACATCGTCGCCGGGAGTGGCGGATTTGCCGCCACCGCTCCCAAAGGAAAGAATGCCTCGGCCGGAACCAGGGTCGGCGATCACGTGCTCGAAATCGCCCCGATCATCGATTTCGGCTATCTCACCATCGAAACCGACGCCAAGACGCTGTCGTTTGTCTTCAAGACCGCAACGGGCGGCGGAGCCGCCATCCGGGACTCCGTCACCGTCAACTTGAAGACCGGGAAATTGGTGACCGCCACTGCGCCTGTCACAGCGTCGCCCGCACCCGTATCCCAGAAGAAACAGGCGCTTAAGAAGAAAAGGTAACTCACCCCAGAGGCCCATGGCGCGTGCCGCGCGCGTGCTAACATCGATTAAGTCGCGGCATGATCGAAGTACTCCCCTCCATCCTCTCGGCCGATTTTGCGCACCTGGGCGATGAAATCGCAAAGGTGGAGCGCGCCGGAGCTTCCTTCCTACACGTGGATGTCATGGACGGCCATTTCGTCCCCAACATCAGCATCGGAATCCCGGTTGTCGAGTCTATCCGCAAAGCTACGCGCCTCAAGCTCGACGTTCACTTGATGATTTCGGACCCCGACAAATACGCGCCTGAATTCATCCGCGCCGGCGCGGACTATGTCCTGATCCATCAGGAAGCCTGCAAGCATCTGGATCGCACGCTCCGCCTCATCCGGTCCGAGGGCGGACGTCCCGGCGTGGTGCTGAATCCCGCCACCCCGATCGCAATGCTGAGCGAAGTGCTCGATCTGGTGGATCACGTGCTCATCATGAGCGTCAATCCCGGATTTGGAG
>Ga0302324_100003669_pt1 | contig 34580 bp, 32 predicted proteins | sample Palsa_T0_1_FD_201949 | JGI IMG/M metagenome (GOLD analysis project Ga0302324, IMG submission 201949) | Peat permafrost microbial communities from Stordalen Mire near Abisko, Sweden - Palsa_T0_1 | ecosystem: Environmental > Terrestrial > Soil > Palsa > Peat permafrost | place: Sweden: Abisko...
CGGCTTACGGTGAAGGTGGAAAACGTCCCGTCGAAATCCAATCCGAAGACTTCTCAACTCGCCGCATTTTCCGCTATCGCCACACTGAAAAATCTTACGCGCTCTCTGCGCGTGGGAACCTAGCTCCGTCCACCAGAAAATAAGAGGAGGGGGATTCCGCCGCTCGGAAGATACGAGGCGGCAGAATCGCCAGGATTGGAGGGGCTATCAGGGGCCGGGGACGAAGACCTGATGCGGAGCCACGATCTTGACGTTGTGCTCCTCTGTGCGGATTTCGATGGGGCGGAGCTCTCCCTTCTTGCTCTTGCTGCAATCGATCAACACGGTAAGGACGTACTGGTTTTCGAGAGCGCGGTTGAGCTCGTTCAAGGAGGGGGCGAGCGACACCGGCGCGCTCAGTTCGTCTCCAAAGGATTGGCCTCCAGAGTTCTCGGCGACCTGAATCATTTTGCCCTGGGAGACGTCGCCGCGAAAAGAGATGGAAGCCCGGAGACTGCTCACGGTCAGGGCGTGGACGTTGAGGCCGGCCTTTTGTACCTGCTCGATGGCGTCGTCGAGATATGGGTCTACATATCCGGGGTTGAGTGGGTCATTACCGCTGCCGATCATAAGAACTTCGCGACGGGCGGCCGTTTGTGCGGGCCAATGCTTGGCGAGATCCTCCAGGGACAGGTAAAGGCTGGGCGACTCGCCGGCGCGTCCGAGAGTCAATCTGAGTGCTTGGGCCGCTTGGGCGTGATCTGTGGTGAACGGCGCTGCGGCGTAAGCCGAGCCATGCTGGGCGTAGAACACGCCTACGAGAGTCCCCGGCGCCTGCAGACTGATGAAATCACGCAGCTCGGCCAATTGCTGGCTGATGAGGGTGGTTCCAAGGTTGTCGTCGAGGAGGATGGCGAGCTGGAGCTGGCCCGCTGGCGTGTTCGCCTGGGCAGGCTGCCAGCCGGTTATTTTCAGCACCTTGTTGCCCGAGTGCACGACCACGTCCTCCTGCGGAATTGCCGGCGCCGGGGAGTTTTTTTCGCCCAGAACCGTGACGGTGACGGAAACAGGCACTTGATCAGCAGGAGCAGCTTGCACAGGGATGGAAAACAAAACAGTGAGAATTGTGACAAAAATGGGAACGAGCTTCCTAGGTATATTAGTTATAGACGACATATTTACCTCCAACCAATTAGATGCGGATTGGGTAAACAGGGATTTGCATCTGACACCAGGGGGTCGCGGGGTTCGGCGAAGACGTGCGACTGCTGCGTAAATACTTGAAAAAGATGGTGCTGGAGGAGGGACTTGAACCCCCACTATCTTGCGATAACGAGATTTTGAGTCTCGCGCGTCTGCCAGTTCCGCCACTCCAGCGTCGAGAGTGGATTGCAGGTTAGCACGCCCCCGCGGGGCGCTCAAGTGACAGAGGATGCCCGGCGCTGGTAATATCCCCCGCACAAGGTTTCTAGGGTTTGGGAAGGAAGTCTCGGCACTGCCGGGGTTCGTTTCTGTTTCAACTGAGGAGAAGCCATGCGCAAAAATACGATCGTAGTCTGTGCCGTCCTTGTCGCGCTGTTCACTTTCACCGCGCGGGCTAAAGCGCAGGGAGATCGCCCGAGTCCGCCGGCAAAGGCCGAATGCAAGTTTACTGATGGGAAGACCATCCACGTGGACTACTCCAGCCCACGTATGCGGGGACGCAAGATCTTCGGCGACCTTGTTCCCTACGGGCAGCCGTGGCGCGCGGGGGCGAATGAAGCGACAACCTTTGTGATCAATACCGATGTGAACGTCGGCGGCAAGGCCGTGCCGGCGGGTAGCTACACGCTTTTCACTCTTCCGAATGCGGACAATTGGATGCTGATCGTCAGCAAGCAGACCGGCGAATGGGGAATTCCCTATCCCGGAGAGACTTCCGACTTCGCGCGCATACCGATGAAACTCTCGAAGGTTTCTTCGCCGCTCGAGAATTTTACGATTTCCTTCGACCGGTCCGGCTCGACCTGCACGATGAATCTAGCGTGGGAAACGACCAAGGCGTCGATCGCGATCAGTGATAAAAAATAGCCAGCTATGGAAGCGCGTCGGGTCGCGAAGGGGTGGGCACGTCCCCGGGCCTGAGGAAGCCGCGGGTGAATTCCGCGACGGTGATCCCCAGTTGATTCCAGAGACGGCGTTTTAAACTGCGGTAATCCTGCGAGCCGCTGAAGACGTCGCGAATCAGATCGCGAAACGCCGGCGAATAGTTCACCAGCTGCACCATGCGCGTGGTGATGGCCCCGCCAAGAAAGTTGCCGCGAAAAATCTTTCGCGCGATGTTGGCGGCGAATTCCAGGTCTGCGGAGAACGCGGCGCGCAATCGCTCCGGATACGCTTCCAATTGATCTTCGATCAGCGCCTCGGCCAGCAGATCCCCCGAACGCAGCGCGTAGAAAAGGCCTTCGCCGGTTATGGGGTCGACGCAGGCCGCGGCATCTCCGGCCATGGCCCAGTTCTTGCCCACGATGCGCCGGCTGCGGATGGTCTGCGCTTCAGGTGACGGCAGCACGTGGCTATAAAGCTGCGCCCCGTGCGTGGGGATTTTCTCTTTACGCATGAAATCATCCAAATGACGCCGCAGCACATGAGTCGTTTGCTGCCCCATCTTCGCGCAGATGCCTACGGAGAGATGGTCGGCGCGAGGGAACGACCACAGGTAACCTTCGAACCGCGTAAGGAACTTTACTTTGAGGATGTTTTCCTCGATGGGTACGAAATAGCCCAGCGTCACTTCGAGGTCCCGCGAGCCCAGCGCTGTCGTTTGCGGCAGCAATTGATTGCGCGCGCCCGCCGCCAGTACCACGAAATCGGACCAATGTTCCTCGCCGCCGGCCAGCAAGCGTACCTTGACTCCATCGGTCTTGGCGCTGGTCACGCGCGAGCAGACCGTCGCGCAGCCTGCGGCTGCGGCGCGATCGAGCAGCAGCCCATTCAGCACTTTACGGGAGTAGATGACGATGGGATGGCTCATTTCGAAACGCGCGCGATGGCCGCTTCCCGAAATCAACTCCGCAGTGCGAATAATCTTCTTGGGATGAGGCGAGCTAAGCAGGAAGGGATAAGCTTCAATGGCTTTATGGGTCAGGCCGCCGCCGCAGGGCTTTTCCCAGGCGAGATGCTCGTCGAAGATCGTCACCCGAAAGCCGTGTCTGGACAAACGCTCACCGCAGAGCGCGCCGGCAGGACCTCCTCCGACAATGGCGATCTCTTTCATGGCCCTCATTTGGCCCGATTGTGACTCAAATCCCGGGGGCGGGAAGAAGCCGCGAGAAACGAGGTTGCAAGTATAGCACCAAGGAGCATGCACCGCCCTTTGGCCGTCAGGCCGGGTTTCCTTGACCGTGCTGCTGCGCTCGCATACACTAATTGTTTCATTTCCAATCGAGACGCGCACTGATGGTAGGAAAGCGCAGCCAGAGGAGGGAGATCGTTGCCGAAACGTACGTATCAGCCGCATGTGCGCGCCCGTCACAAGAAGCACGGATTCCGCGCACGGATGAAAAGCCAGGGTGGACGAAAAGTTCTTGCAGGACGCCGCAGAAAAGGGCGTCATAGCCTCACGCGCGTCTGATTTGCCGCGGCTCGATCTTCCGCGGAGCTCCCGGTTGGTCCACCGTGCAGAGTACAACGCGGTGTATCGAGACGGGCGGCGGCGGACCGGCCGCGAATTCGCCGTTTTTCTTCGCCCCAATGGTCTCAAACAGAGCCGGTTTGGCTGGAGCATCAAGAAGGCGCTGGGCGGCGCCGTGGTACGGAATCGCATCCGGCGGCGACTGCGTGAAATTCTGAGGTTGCACCGACAGGAGATTTCCCCGGGATGGGATTTGGTGATTCATCCGCGCAGTTCGGCGGCCACGGCGAAGTTTACGGCGCTCGAGGCGGAGCTGCTGAAGCTGCTGCCTTCGAAGCCTCCCGGCGAAAACGCCGCGGGCTAAACGAGAGCGCGAAGTCGGCCTCTGCCTGGCTGCTGCTGGCATTGGTCCGGATTTACATGATCTTTCTCTCGCCCTTTTTCGGGGGAGCCTGCAAGTTTTATCCGTCCTGTTCGAACTACGCCTATGAAGCCATCGCGCAGCACGGAGCGCGCCGCGGCTTGATCCTGGCGATGAAGAGGCTCGGGCGCTGCCGGCCGTTCACGAAGGGTGGGTTCGACCCGGTGCCCGACGTAAGCGAATATCCGCACGAAGGCAATCATATTGCGCGCCACAACGGCTCTGAAATAAATCCGCACCTGCCACAGGGCCAACAGGAGCGGAGACTGTGAAGGAAATGTCGGACCAGACGCGAATGATTGTTTTCGTCGTGCTGGTCGTTGCGATCACGTTCATCTGGTCTCACTTCTTCACGCCCGCCGTTCCGCCCGCCTCCCAGCAAAAACCAGCGGTCAGCTCCGTGCAAACGGCGCCGGCGCAGTCCGGGTCGACGCAAGGATCAGGGACGGCGTCCGCAGTCGCGGCTTCAGCGGCTCCGGGGGCACCCATCACGACCATTCAAGCCTCCGCGGAAAAGCTAATCGACATCGATAGTTCGCTTTACCACGTGCAAATCTCCAATCGTGGCGGAGTAGTGCGCAGCTGGAAGCTGAAGAAATATTTGGACGATCAGACTCCGTCTCATCCGCTGGAACTGGTCAACCAGGATGCGGCGCTGCAGCTCGGCTGGCCATTCTCGCTCGTGCTTCCCGACGCGCAACTGCAGGAACGAGTGAACTCGGGCTTGTACGAAGTGACGCCCGCAGGCGAGAACGTATCCGCGCCGGCAACCATCACGTTGCACTGGAGCGACGGCCACCTGGATGTCACCAAGAAGCTGGCGTTCGGAGCGGACTATCAATTGTCCGTCGAAGTCTCCGCGACGCTCGATGGCAAACCGCTGCAGCCCGCGCTTGCCTGGCGTGGAGGATTCGGCGACCGCGCGGTGTACAAGGCCGCGCAGTTTGTAACGGTTTTTTACAAGCAGAGCGACAAACTGACTCTGCTGCAATACAAGAAGCTGGGCGTCTCCGGCAATCAGAGCCAGCCGGCGCAGCAAGCCGGCCCCCTGCAGTTTGGGGGAATCGAGGACCAATTTTTCGCCGTAACTTTCATTCCCGACGGCTCGGACCTGTCGCTGTGGCACTGGACGCAAAACCACCCGGTGAATGGCGCGAGCGAGCCGGAAGCGGAAATGGCGGTGGGACCGGTTTCGCCGGGGCCGCTCGAGGCGCGGCTGTATATCGGGCCCAAGGACCTGGCCCTGCTTGGAAAGGTGCAGCCGTCGCTCGAAGAGTTGGTACAGTTCGGCTGGCTGGGCGTCATCTCCAAGCCGCTGCTATTCGTGTTGCAATGGGCGCATCGCTATGTCCCAAACTGGGGTTGGGCGATAGTCGCTTTCACTGTTGGGCTCACCATGGTGCTGCTGCCCGTTCGAATCTGGACGTTCCGCTCCGCGCGCAAGATGCAATTGGTGGCGCCCGAAATCAAGTCGATTCAGGAGCGCTACAAGAAATATTCGATGAACGATCCACGCAAGCGCAAAATGAACGAAGAAGTGATGGCGGTTTACCAGCGCGAAGGGGTCAATCCCGTGGGAAGCTGCCTGCCGATGTTGGTACAGTTTCCAATTTTGTTCGCGTTTTACAGAATGCTGCAGGGATCGATCGAGTTGCGGCACGCGCCGTGGCTGTGGATTCACGATCTTTCGGCAAAGGATCCATACTATATTTTACCGGTCGCCATGGTGGTTACGTCCTACTTGATGACCAAGATGACTCCCATGCCGGCGACCACCGACCCCGCGCAACAGCGAATGATGTTGCTGATGCCCGTGTTCATGGGTTTCATTTTCTTCAACCTTTCGAGCGGCTTGAATCTCTACTACTTCGCGTCAAACTTGGGCCAGGTTGTGCAGCAGTGGTACTTGAACCGCACGCATCCGCTTCCTTCGCGGAGCAAATTCAAGAGGAACAAAGAAAACAAAGAATGAGAGACGAGCGCGGATCGGCGGAGAGAAGAAGACCGGGGCAGACCGGGGGCCGCAGGGAAGACTCCGGGCGGCCCTTTGCGCGGCCGGCAGGCCCCGTGCCACCGTTGGACATCGAGCGGGCCAGGGTGGAGATTGAGCGGTTCATCGACCTGGCGATGCGCGAGATGCAGCTGGAATTGGTGCACGAGATCACCGTATCAGGGTCGGCGGACGCAGGGGGCGAGCCGGCGGAGATTATTGTGCGATTCCGCGGCGCGGATGAAGGATTATTGCTCGAGGACAACGCGGAACTTTTGTCGGCGTTCGAGCATCTGGCGCACCGCTGGCTGCGGCTCGATCCGCGTTTGCACGACCGCGTGCGATTCGATTGCGCCGACTACCGCGCTACGCATCTCGAGGAATTGAAGCTTTCCGCGCGAGTGGCCGCGCAACGTGTGCGCGAAACGGGCCAGGAATTCCAATTCAATCCCATGTCGTCGCGCGAGCGGCGCATTATTCACATGGAATTGAGCGGCGCTGCCGGAGTGCGCACGATGAGCGAAGGTGTTGGTGAACGCCGGTATCTCGTGATTTATCCCGCGAATAAGAAGTAAGACGGCCCCGGTCCCGGGCCGGCTCGGAAAACAGCCGTCCTGCAGTTCTCACCGATTAGATTTCGATGGTGTAGCCGGCCTTACCGACGTTGATGCACTGCGTCTTCCCGAGCCGCTCATTCAGCCCTGCTGTCTCATGGATGTGCCCGCAGAAGAGCCGCGCCGGCTGGACGCGGTCGACCCATTTTCGCAGCGCCGGGCTGCCGGCGTGCTTGCCCGGCGCAAACTGGTCGAGCGCCGTGTCGCCGGGCGGAAAATGCACCACCAGATAGAGCGGATCGAATCCCTCAAAGGCGGCAAGCGCCGCAGAGATTTCCTCTTCCGAATATTCCCCCGGAGTATCGAATGGCGTGATGTTGCTATACCCGAGTCCAGCCCAATGGATCACGCCGGTCGCGGACGGGAGCGGCCGCATCTGGCGGTGAAAGTCGACAAAACCGAAGCGCTCGCAAAGGGCGCGCGTGACGTCATGGGTTTCGTGATTTCCTGGCAGCAGCCACAGGCGCTCGCCGAGCGGCTTGAGCGCCTCACCGCAGCGGTCGAGTCCCTTGCCGAAATTCGCAAGATCGCCCGCGGCGATGTAGAGGTCCGCTGGCTGCGCAAGCACGCGCTCGATGGCCCGCAGGTCGCCATGAATATCGCTGAAGATGAGAATTTTCACGAGCATGCTCCTCGGCGCAGGATGATTTCGGTGCATGCGTAGGTTAAACTCGCTCATGCCAAATCGCAAAAAGTCACGCGCTTCCAATGACGTACACGCTATCGAGAGCCGCTTCGCCAACGTCAACGGCGTGCGCCTGCACTATCTGACTGCGGGCCAGGGCGATCCCATCGTGCTTCTGCATGGATACGCCGAGACCGGCCACATGTGGCGGCCGCTGATAGCTCAACTGGGCAGCACCCACACGGTTATCGCCCCGGATCTGCGCGGGGCCGGTCAAGCATCTGTTCCGGCCGATGGCTACACGAAGGCCGCCATGGCGCGGGACATTCACGCGCTGGTGCGCAAACTCGGTTACGAATCCATTCGCATTGTCGGCCACGACATCGGTTTGATGGTCGCGTACGCCTATGCAGCGCAGTATCCGTCCGAAGTCGATCGTATCGCGCTGATGGATGCTTTCTTGCCGGGCGTGGGAGACTGGACCACTGTTTGGCTGATGCGCGATCTGTGGCATTTTCATTTCTATGGCAAGACTCCGCTCGCGCTCGTCCATGGCCGCGAACGCATTTACTTCGAGCATTTCTGGAATGATTTCGCAGCCAATCCCAAGCACTCCGTTCCCGAGCGCGACCGCAAGTTCTACGCGAAGGCCTACGCCAGGCCCGGCGGCATGCGCGCCGGCTTCGAATACTTCCGCGCCTTCGAGCAGGACGCCAAGGACTTCGCGGCGTTCGCCCAAACTCCTTTGCCTATGCCCATGTTGGTGCTGACCGGCGAAAAGGCTTCCGGCGAATTCCTGATTCAGCAGGGCCGGCTGGTGGCGGAAAATGTCGAAGGCATAGTCGTTCGCGGCTCCGGGCATTGGCTCATGGAAGAAGCGCCCGGCCAAGTGATTCCGAAACTCGTCGAGTTCCTCAACAGCTAACCGCGCGGAATTCTATCCACCACGCCGGAGGTAAATGTGACCGACCATCGCTCGAAGAAGTCTGATCCCCTCGTCCAGTTACCCGGCGTCGAGAAGCTGGCAGAAGAGGTGAAGTCGGAGTTTTACGAACTCCGTAAGGGCAAGGTATGGTTCTCGAAGGAAATCAAGCAGGAGCACACCAAGCTCAAGACTTCGCTTTTCCGGTACGTCCTGCAATCTCGATTCTTCGCCGTCCTTACGGCGCCGTTTATCTATGCTTGCATCATCCCGTTTTCGCTGCTCGATCTCTTCGTTTCCGCCTACCAGGCGGTTTGCTTTCCGGTATACGGCATACCGAAGGCGCGGCGCCACGATTACATGGCTATCGACCGCAACAAGTTGCGGTATTTGAACGCGCTCGAGGGGCTGAATTGCATGTACTGCTCGTACGCCAACGGCTTGCTGGCATACGTCGTGGAAATCGCCGGGCGAACCGAACAGCACTGGTGCCCCATCAAACATGCGCGGCGCATCCAGCACGCCCACGACCGCTACTCGCATTTCCTCCCCTACGGCGACGCCGCCGCGTATCGCGAGCGGCTCGATAAGGTGCGCGACGACTTCAAGGATCTGAAGGGGAAGTAAACCGGCTCGGCGCCGCGGTCGTAGCCCGTCTTTCCTCGTCGTTTTGCGCTGTAGCCAAGGTGCGCGGGCCTTTGTCATTGACAGGCATGAATCCCCTCGCTCAAGCTGCATGGCAGTGCCGGAAGTCTGCCGGCGCCGGAGAAACTGAATGGCCACCGATTTCCGCAAGAAGCTTATGGTCGAGCCGGACACGAAGGTGAAACTCAAGGACTGGGACCCGGACGATACCCTCGGGTGGGGGAAAGGTCACGAGGCGAAGACCAGCACAAAAAAAGCCATCGGAAGCCTGGATAGGCTTCAGTACCTGCTTTACGCGGAACACAAGCGCGCCCTGCTGATCGTCCTGCAGGGCATCGACGCCTCAGGCAAGGACGGCACCATTCGCCACGTGATGACCGGCTGCAATCCGCAAGGCTGCCACGTGACCTCGTTCAAGAAGCCTTCGCCGGAAGAACTGGCGCACGACTTTCTGTGGCGCGTTCATCAGGCCGTGCCGGAATATGGGGACATCGGAATTTTCAATCGCTCGCTTTACGAGGATGTTCTGGTCGTCCGCGTCCACAATCTGGTGCCCAAGGACGTCTGGTCCAAGCGCTACGACCAGATCAATGAGTTCGAGGAAATCCTGCACCAAAATAACGTTCGCATCCTGAAGTTCTTCCTGCACATCAGCAAGGACGAGCAGAAGAAGCGGTTCCAAGAACGAATTGATGACCCGGACCGGCGCTGGAAGGTTTCTCAAGCCGACTTCGATGAAAGGAAGTTCTGGGACGATTACGTGGCGGCGTACGAAGACGTGCTCACCAACTGCAGCACGCCACATGCCCCGTGGTTCATCATTCCCGCCAACAAGAAATGGTTCCGCAACCTCGCCGTGTCCCACATCATCAAGCAGACGCTCGAAGACATGCACATGAAGTTTCCGGCGCCTTCGATCGACGTGAAGGACTTGAAGTGGAAATGAACGCCAGTGCGGAACCTTTGCAACTCGGGCGGGGAAAAAAGCAAAACCGCGAAAAGCGGGCTGGGTCACCCACGCGGCGGAAGCGGCCAGCGAGGCTTGCCTTCAGGCGGTAAGCATAGGTCCCGAGAAGCGAACGCTGCGGCTCTCGATGGTTGCCGGAATTGCGTAGCCACCGTTCACTGCTGCTTTGGCTGGAACCGTGTGTACGACTTCGCTTCCGCTTCCGGAAGCTTCCTGCTGCAGCACTCCGGCGGCCCGCCGCGCCAATTCACCGCGGTTGGGGACGTCGAATTTTTCGAGGAGCGAGGAGATGTGGAATTTCACCGTGCGCACCGTGATGTTCAATCGCGACGCGATTTCCTTGTTGGCGCGGTTACGAACCACGGACTGCAGAATCTCCCTTTGCCTCGGGCTCAGGCGTCCCGGATTGACCACCGCCCGGCCCTCTTCCAGCAGCGCCGCTGCCCGAGAGATCAGGCGTTCACACAAGACCTTGTCGGCCGGCACGAGAACCTGAAAATCGCCCGGCTCGTGCCCTCGCACCAAGCACTGCATTGCCAGAAGCCCGGCCATACGCTCCACGGTGCAGTCCGGATCGGTATCGCTTTCCGCCTGGAACCTGGTCATGCCCGTGGATTTCTCGCAAAATACAAACCGCTTGGGGGCCTGCGTTGGATTTGAGTAATTCTTCTTTTCCTGTGCGATCGGTTTTGCAAACATACGGACTCTTTTCACAATGGGCCCTTCCCGTTTCGTGAGGTTATGTTAAGTACTGATTTGGTTACGGAACCGATGAACTGGTTCAAACAGCTACGGACTGATCCCCGGAGGGCCAGATTCCACGGATCGCTTGCGCCAAAACCAAGTGACGCAAGTTGAGACGGCTGGCAGGTTTGTTGCCAAATCTTGTCGCATTACATAAACGTATGTAAATAGGACGGTTACGCATAACAATATATACAGAGAATACCCTACTTGCGGTAGAATTTTCCTGTAGGGCGCATTTTCTGCATCCGCGCAGCCGTTTTTCCGCAGCTCGGCGGTCTTTCGAGGTGCGAAAATAGAATCAGAACCTTGGGAACATAACGATGGGAATCGGAAGAGACTCTAGAGCAGTTTTTTTCAGAATCCAATGGATTCGCCAGCCGCGACTCTTCGCAAGCGGCAGCGCCGCTGTGGCTGTTTTGTGCTCCTTTTTAGGCGTGGCACCGCCCGCGCGAGGCCAATTGCCCCCCGTTCAACCAACCCAGGCGTGGAAGCAGGTGCCTTCGGGCGAGGGCGCGTGCTCCGTGGAAAAGTCCTGCGCCGAGTTAGCCCCTGAACTGATTCGCAGCGCTCTTGGTGAGTCGTCTTTGGCCGAGAATGTGAACACCCTGGCGCGAATGATTGGCGCGCGCGTCGACGGATCTCCTTCCACCGCCCGGGCCGTGAACTGGGCCGTGGAGGCGTTTCGGCGGGCGGGAGCGGACGAAGTGCATACCGAGTCCACGATGCCTCCGGGGCAGCGGGATTCGGCACTTGGGGCGACGGCTCAAAATGTGGCGGCGGAGATCCGCGGGCACGAGAAATCGAACGAATTCGTCCTCATAGGCGCGCGCCTAGACCCAACAGCGACTGCGGAGAGCTCCTACGCGAGCGCCTGCGCCGTGGCAGTGCTCATCGATGCGGTACGTGTGATTCATTCTTCCGGGTCGATCCCGCGGCGCACGATTCGTTTCGTGTTGTTTACGAGAACCAGCCAGGGTGTCGACGGCGGGCAGGCGTACGGGGGCGGGCAAGCATACGTCCGGACGCATCGCGCCACGCTCGACGGCTTGATTGCGGCAGTCTTTTTTGAACCCGGGACTGGGGCGATACGCGGCTACTCGCTCGATGGCCGCGGCGATGCTCTGGCGGCGGTGCGCAAGACACTGGAACCTGCCGCATCACTGGGCATTAAGGAGTTAACGGTCGATGCGGTGATGGGCGCGAACAACCTCGATTTTGTCCTGGAAGGGGTGCCAACGCTGGTGACGCGACAAGACGCCGGCAGCGAGGTTTACCCTAGCGAGCTGGAGCCTGCCGTTATCACCGAGATGAAACGGCACGCCGCCATTGCTGCCGTTACCGCCTATGCCCTGGCTGACGGCGACGGGCGCATCGCAGCGCGGCAATCGCGGCCGGAGATCGAGCAGCTGCTAAAGAATACGGGGCTCGACCAGCATATGAAGGACGCGAATATGTGGCCTGTGTGGGAAAGCGGCGAGCGCGGCCGTCAGCGGTAACGTGGACTGGGAAGCTATTCGGCGTGTACACCAGAAGGCCGAAGGGCCTACTAAAAGGGGCACGCATGGCGATTTCATGAGACGCGCGGTTTCCTGCAGACCGCGGGCCTCACGTATAATGGTTGCACGGCGATGTTTACCCCACCGGAAGGTATTTTGGCGATTTCCGTGCCAGTCGAATCGAAATCGAGGCGCATTCTGGCCATCGATTACGGCCGGAAACGAATTGGACTGGCCTTGTCCGACGATTTGGGTCTGACGGCGCAGCCGGCGGGGACACTGGTGCGAACGAATCGGCGAGAGGATCTGCGGCGGCTGCGCAGTATTTGCCGCGAACACGGAGTGAAACATATTATCGTCGGCCACCCGGTGCATATGAGCGGGGAGGCAAGCGAGATGGCTGATGAGGCGGCGCGATTCAGCGTGCGGCTGAAGAAGGAACTGGGTATCGAAACGGAACTCTACGACGAGCGGCTAACCAGCTGGGAAGCGCGGCAAACGGTTTCCGGGGAGAAATCTTCCTCGCGGAAAAGACGCGGCTCGCTGGATGACGTGGCCGCCGCGATCTTGCTGCGGGATTATCTCGAACGGAAGCACAGCGAGGCGCTGGCGCGCTCCGCGGAGACGGCATAAAAGGCGATGCGCCGACTCGGCCTACTGGCGCTACTGGCAATCGCCGCGCTAGGCGCCGGCGCGAGTTGGCTCGAGATCCAACTGGGCCGTCCCTACAGGGGGCACCGGGCGGAAAAAGTTTTCGTCGATATTCCCCACGGCACTTCGCGCTGGCAAACGGCGGTAATTCTGAAGCGCAACGATGTAATTCGCAACCCAGTGGCTTTTACATTGATGAGCGAGTGGCATTTCCACCGGCCGCTGCAAGCCGGCGAATATCTATTCGACCGGCCGGTCAATTCGCGCGAGGTTTTCTGGAAAATCGCGCACGGGCAGATCTTCGTGCATACGATAGTGGTACCTGAAGGATTCACCATGTATGAGATCGCGACGGAACTCGAGCAGAAGGGCGTCTGCAGCCGCGAGGATTTTCTCGCTGCCGCGCATGACACCTCGCTGATTTCCGATTTGGCTCCGGGGGCACCCAGTCTCGAGGGATTTCTATTCCCTTCGACGTACTACTTCACGCGCCACACCACGTGCGAGCAGGTAGCCAAGCGCATGGTGCAGAACTTCCGCGTGGTGTGGGGGGCGATCGATCCACCGAGCGCGGCCCCGGCACCCGACGGGTGGACTGCCGTACAGACGGTGACCCTCGCATCGCTGGTGGAGCGCGAGACGCCCGACGCTGAAGAAAGGCCTCTTGTCGCCGGCGTGTTTTACAACCGCTTGCAACACGACTACCCGCTGCAATGCGATCCCACCGTTCAGTATGCCGCGGCGCTGGAGGGACGCACGATCAAAGATGTGCGGCCAAACGACTTGCGAATCGACTCACCCTATAACACCTATCTGCACCGTGGGCTGCCACCGGGACCGATCGCCAATCCCGGAGAGGCGTCGCTGCGCGCGGCGCTCGAGCCGGCGCAGACCGACTATATGTTTTTCGTTGCGAATGACGAGGGCGGGCATTTCTTCAGCCGCACGCTGGCCGAGCACAATCGAAATGTGGCGCGGCTGAGGCGTCTGCTGGCAAGCGATGCCGCTTCCTCGGACGGAGCATCAAAGAAGACGAAGCAGTGAAGGCTCCCGTGAGAGCATCGCATTCCAGCAAACGCCCTACCGGCCGCGTTTCGAGCCCTTCGTCCAAGAAGGACGTTATTTTGGAATTGGCCAGGGCTCTGGGAAAGCCGCGCTTCGCGCCCCCCGAAGTGGAACAAATTCGGAGGCAATTGATGGCGCGTCTGGGCGAGAGCGGAAAGACATCGCCCGATTACATCGTGACCGTGCTGGAAGAGGCCGGCCTGCGTGTGACATGGTCCACGCGTTCCGATACCGAAGGACGCTACGAAGAAGAGTTTGCGGGACTATTGCATTTTTCGACGCTGGAAGACGCGGAAATGTGCATCATCCGGCTCGACGAGCTTCTCCAGAAATTCACAGCGGAGAGCGAAAAGGGCGCTGCCGAACGCGTTCGCGAAGTAGGGCGGCTGGGACGCAGGCGCGCGGAAATGATCGCGCGAAACCGCAAGGTAGACGAGAAAAAGCGCCTGGAGAAGGAAGAGATCGCACGGTGGTTTGCGCTGTGGTTGGAAACTCCGGGGGCGTTTTTCGACTGGCTGGAAGTGCGCAAGCAGGCGCCGGACTACCTGGAAAAATTCCCACCCGAAGATTTGTAATCATCTGTCTGCCTACGGTGATATGACCGATACAACTTACCTTCTGGAAGTGGAGCCGCTCGACCTTGGCGCGGATGTGCGCGCTGTGGGACTGGATTTGACCGAAGCGGATGAGAATCGCGAGCCCGCTCGCGGACCCGAAGCGGCGCAAGTTTGGAGCCGCGTCCTGCCTGCGGCGGCCGGTAGCGAACCTCTGGCCTTCGATTTCTTCAGCCATCTGGATCGCGTGCGTGATTACTGCACTCGGCACGCGATTGCCTTTCGCGAGGCTACCGAGCGGTCGATAGTCGTCCCGGCGCCGGAAGCAGCCGAGTTGGAGGCGCTGCTGGACCGCTTCCAGAAGGAGAGGTTTGGCGGGCGCGCGGGAGGCATTCTTCCCGGACCCGATCCCGCTCTCGAGGGAGAATTGGCCCGGCGGGGAGTGGATGCCTATCACACGCGCTTTCCAAACTACTTCTTCTGCGCGGTCTGCGCATTCGAGGATGGCTCGCTGGTGTTGTTGAGCGAAAGGCTTTCGGCCGGCGAAGTAATTCGCCGGGTGCGCCCCGTCCTCCAGGGCTTGAGCGTCGCGTTGCCGTTAGATCCACAGTAGAGACATAGTCGCTGCCGCCGGGCGGTGCTAACTGCCGTTACCTATCCGGAAAGCTAGTACGGATGGGCTATTTCCCCGTCCATTCGTTCCAGTACCATATAGCTGCAAGACTAAATGCAGCCCTGCCGAGTGAGCACAAATTGCCCATCGAGTCCGTAGCTCCGACCGCCCGCGCCTTCGTCCGCACCCTCAATGTGCTGCTTAAATTCTCGCGGCTCTATGGCTTAGAGCATACTCGCTCCGCGCGGCAATTTGACGCCGCCTGGGATGAGTTGCAGAAATCTGTGGAGGTGGCGGGAAGCACTGGAATGCTGCTGGGCGTTTCGGGATCACAACTGCTCCTGGATGGCGTTCCTCTGGAATCGACTCCCGCGGAGCGTAGTTTTGCCAACCTATTGAACAGCGCAGGGGTCGCCAGCATCTGCTTTCAGCCCCAGGTTACCCGCGAAGACTTTGCCAATCTCACTCGGGCATTCATCGAAAGCGGACCTCGCGCTGGGACGTTGAGTGAACGTTTAGAGCGCTACTTCGGTGAGGAGAACAATTCCGGAATACGCGTAAACGAGGTTCGTTTTGTGGCCGAAGATTCCGCTTACACAGAGGCGCGAGTCGCTGCGCAGCTGACCATCAAGTCGCTGGGCGCGGAGGCCGACCGGGTTCAGGACTGGTTCAGCAGCCCGGAGAAGATGATTCAGCTGATCGCCGCAGCAGAAGGTGCGCATGGCGGAGCCGGAGCCAGCGGAGCAGGTGCTGGTCTGGGCCCCGGTTTGGGTCCGGGTCCGGGACCGGGAGCGGGACCGGGCCAAGGCTCGGGCTCCGGGACAGTTGCTACGGCAGGCACTGGAAGTGTTCTGAACTTGGCGATGGGCTTCGCGCCAAGCAGTGTCGCTGGTGGCGGCGCGGGCGTGCCGCTCGAAGAGGCCGATGTGCAGAGCTTGCTGCGCCTCCTGGCGCAATTCGGTGAAGCGGCCCACGGGAAGGCCGGGATATCTCTCGAGCAAGGCGCCTGGCAGCAGAAGCTGGCTTCGCTGCCGACCAGCGCGCAAGTGACGTTACGGCAAGCGCTGGCGACGATGGTTGCAAGCTCGCCGTCAGCGAAGTTAGATGAGGCTGCGCTATTGCGGTTGGCCGAAGACCTGGCGATCCGCTTTGCTCTGGAGCGATTTCAGCGGGGCGAAGTGAAAGTCAATGCGGTGCGGCAGATGCTAGACCGCATGGGGCAGGAGCTGGCGACGCTGCGCAAGCTGCTTAGGGCGCGCGAAGAAAAGATGGCCAGCGCAGGACTTTCGGTTGAGTCGCATGGCGACCTGCTCGACCGGCAGTTCTGGGCGTCCGTGCCGGAATCCGGGAAACGCGCGGTGCTGACCTCCGAGGAGGCGTGGTGCATTCCGCCACGGAACGTGCAGCAATATGTCGAGGAACTGTTGGGCCGGGGAGAATCGGATGCTGCCGGGGACGTGTTGCTGAAGTACGCGTCCTGCGTGCAGAACAAGGATGCGGAAGCGCGCAAAAAAGCGGCTATCGGCCTGGGACAACTGGCTGAGTTGTACAGCAAGGCGGCCAGCCAGCGGCTACAGGAGGCACTGGCACAGATCGGACAGCAACTCGCAGCTGAAAAAGAGATCGAGCTGCAGACGCTGTTGAGCGCGGCGTTCGTGCGGCTCAGCCAGGAAGCAGCGCTGCGGCGCTACTATCGGGCCATGCAGCAAGCGCTCGATTCGCTCGCGGACCTTGAGGAGCAGCGCCCCTCATGGGCGCTAAGCCTGCGGCCGCGCACGGGAGTCGAGAATCGCGTGCCGGAGTTCATCGAAGAAGCGCTGGCCGCCGAAGCGATTCCCGAAGGCCTTACGGGCGTGCTGACGCGCCTACCGCAGAGCGCGGGCGAGCATTTGGCCATTCGGCTGGCGCGTTCCGGTCGGCGCAGCGAGCGTGAAAACATCGTGCAGCTGGCAAGGGCGTGCGGAGGTGGATGCGCCCGCCATCTGAAGGAGATGCTGAAATCGGCTCCGGTGGCAAAGGCTGCCGTGGCCGTGGGGTTACTGAGCCGCCTGGACAGCCTGGCAGTGGAGGATCTCCTGCCAGAACGATTGCGGCACTCCGGACGAAGCTTTCACGACGCAGCCGTACGGCAGCTCTCGATTGCGGGGGCCCCGGAGCGCGGGCGCTTGCTGTCGGATTCGCTGGAATTGCTCGACGCGATGGTGCTGCCGCTGGCACTGGATGAGATCGGAATGTGCGGGGACGTCGAAACGGCGCCAAAACTGCTAAGGCTTGCCGCGGGCGAAATCCTTCCGCAGGCATCGGAGTATTTGAGGGTGAAAGCTATCGAAGCGCTGGGAAGGATGAGGGCGCCGGCGGCCGCCGGGCATCTGCGGTTATTCGTGGAGGCGAGGAAGGCGTTCGGCTGGCTGTACGCGGAGGAAATTCGCACCGCGGCGGCACAAGCGCTGCGAAAGCTCGATCCGGAATGGATCCAGAAATTCCTGCCGCAATCGGGGCTGGACGACAAGGTGCTGGCTTTGGCACCGCTTGACCCGATTATCGAGCGCGACGTTGTGCGCCACCGGCGCTACCGGCGAATCAAGCTGCCGCGCAACGTGCCGGCCGTGGTCACGTCGGCCCGGGGCAAGCAATCCTCGGTCATCAGCGTGTTGAGCCTGGAAGGCGGCCTGCTGAGCGGCGAAACCCAGCTGGCGGTTGGGACGGAAGCTACACTGAAGATTCCAGCGGGACTGCGCTCGATCAGCATGCAGGCTGTGGTGCGTTTCGTGAGGCCACACCAGGCCGGGTTTGAAATGGTGAGCATGGGACTTGAAGACCGCGCCAAGCTGAGGCGGCTCTTAGTCTCGCTAGGCGGCCCAGAAGTTTCGTCCAGGAATTCGTAGGAAGGTCGTCGCTCAGCCACTTCGGTTGAGGGCCTCGCCGCATTTTTCCAACTGCGATTTGAAGCGACCGGGATATCTGTGCCCGGACGACATGCTCCTGCGAAATCAAGAGCAGGTTCGCGCTGGGGGGATACGACAGAGGAAGGAAAACGAGGGCAGGCATCGGGGGATGCCTGCCCTCTTCCGTGCTTCTAAGGCAAGTAGTAGCGGAACGAGGTGAAGATCATGTTCTGATCTGCGTGCGGCTCATATGGAACGGAGCTGGTTATGCCGCTAAACGTGTTGCGGATGTAGTTGGAGTACTGGGCGCCCCACTGGAACCTTCCCATCGGGCCGTTGTAGAAGCGATACCAGAATCCAACCGTTCCTTCGATCAGCCTGCGGGTATCTCCGTTGCAGCTGCCCAAAGGACCAACGATGAATCCCGTCGTACCGCCAATTCCAGTAGGAACACCGATGTTGGATGAAGTCGAGACCCCAGTGAGCGGAAGGGTTTCAGTGTTGCAGCCTGAGTTGTTCCCGCTGATGTAGCCATATCCTTCATTCGGCGTGGATCCCGTCTTGGCGTATCCAGCGCGATTGGTGAATTCACCACCGACGTTGAAGTAGATGTCGAGCTTCGGCATGGGATGAAGCTGGAGCGTGCCCATTGTTTGATAGTTACGGAGCAGAGCCAGCGTGCCGTCCGGGCGAACGGTGGCGTCGGACAAGCCTCCCGAGCCGTAGCGGCCGATGCCGTCTCCACCGAAGAAGTGGAGGCCGACGTCGACCTTCTTGTTGACGAGCGCCCAGCGGGCGTTTGCGCCGGCGCCGCCGCCGACACGATCGTCATTGGTGGCGAACTGGGCGGAGGTGATCGAACTGCATCCCGGAACTACCGCAGTGCCTGAAATCGGAACGCACGGGAAGACTCGATCGTGGAACGAGCTCAGGATGCCAAACACTTCGTAGTGGCCAAAGCCGGGTTCAAAGACGGCCTTGAAGACGAAGTCCGGCGCCAGATTGAAAGCGTAGTTGCCGGCCGGGTTGTAGAGACCGCCGCTGGTGCCGAAGTCGCCGAGGAGGAAGTTGACGTACGTCGGATTGGTGTTGGGTATGGTGGTGATGGTCGTGGTCGTGGTGCAACCCGCATTCGTGCAGAGGGCCGGGATTGTGGCCAGGGCGGTCTGAGCCGTGGGGTTGCCGTGTGCGGTGAGTGTAGCCTGCGATTCTTCGACGGCGAAACCGAGCCAAATCTTGTCGCCGAAGTTCTTGGTCACACGGGCGCCAAACTGGCGCGCCCAGCTAAAGCCGACCTGATATTGCGCGTCGATGGTCATGGGCAGGTTTTCCGTGCGGTTGTCCATGCCGTGGGTGGTTTCCGTGATCAAGCTCCACTGCTGGCCGCCTGTGAAGGTGATGCCATTCGTGAATGCCGCTTGAGCCCAGAATTGGCGCTGGCGCAGTGTGTAGCTGTTGCTCTGGTTGTTGTTGGAGGTGGTGCCCGCGGAAAGGAAGTCCATCTCGTAGTAGCCGCCGATCTTCACGTCGCTAAGCTTTCCCTCGGCGAGCATGCTGATGCGCGACTGACGGCCGCTGGCGTTGAATTCCGAGATGTGCGACTCCGAATTGCCGTCGAACGGAACGCTGTTGAATGGCGTGTTGATGTCCGCCGCCATGGCCTTCTGGCGCCATACTGCTTCCGCCGCCATGAAGCCGCCCGGGGTGATGGTGATCCCTTTAAAGCTAATGGAGGTCGGTGGCCCGGACCTGTCCTGCCCTCCGCCGGAGGATGGCATGCCGACGCCAGTGGTGGGGCCAATGGCGGTCGCTGCCAAGGCGTTCGCGGCCAACACGTCCGCGCTCGGCGTGGCCGAGGATACCTGGTTTTCGAGTTTCTCCATCTGTTGCTGCTGAGTCTTTAACTGATCGTTCTGCGCCTGTATTTGCGCCGACTGCGATTCGATGAGATCTCGAAGCTGCTGAATCTCATTGGCCAGTTCCAGGCTGGATGGCTCCGGCGCCTTTGCGGGCTCCGCTTTCGATGAAGCGGGCGCGTTTGTGGCGGATTCTGAGCCTGAAGAGTCCTTTTCGCCTGCCCCGGCTCTGGCCATCGCTGGCGATGCCACGAGGCCAAGAGCTAAAATCCATGCAAGTGCTCGCATTCTTCCTCCTTGAAATAAGCATCTTATCTGCTGCCTACACCGCTCCCTACGGAGAGGCCTCCCCTGAGTGACTCGCACCGGAGGGGCAACCGCAGGGCACTAAAAAAGGGCTAATCGCTGATATTCGCTTCGGCGGGCCACTGGTAACGACGATGGACCACCCGTCCAACGCCTTCCCCCGCCGAATTCCCTAATTCGAGACCTCTGACCTCTTTGCAGTGGCAGACGTTATCCGCCCCATTTGAACGTAGGGTGACGCGAATGTTAATTCTGGGTTACACCTCTTAGTCCGGACAAAGCGCCCAGCTGGGGGGGCCGGAGAGACTAGGCGTCAGAAGACTTTCGCGCAGCGGTCGAAGTCATGGAGGGAACGATATGACGGGTGGGACGGATGCTAAAGAACCGCTCCCGGCAGGGATCGCAACGGTAGGCCGGGAAGCCCATCAGGCGCTTCAGATAGACGAAAGCGACTCGTTCCACACGGTCGCGCGGGATGGGATCGATCTCGAAATTCCCGCACCGCGGGCAATGTGCGTAGTGGGAGAAGGCCAGCGCAACGCGTCGGGCATAGAACCGGAAATCACAGGTATGGCAGCGCCAGGGTCTTAGCCCGCTGATGGAGAAAAGGAAATCGGCGACGCCCCCGCGACGCGATCGAAAGCAGTCAGCACTTCTGCACTGTGGGCAAATCATCGAAACGACCCCCCTCACATCCGGCCGGGAACAAGAATTCCTCTACCTTAGACCCTTGAAGGCCGCAAGCAGGGTGCTGGACGGAGCTTCTTACAAAACCGAGCAGGACGCGGCAGTGTAGAATGTTAAGGAGAGGAATGCGAATGGCGACTTACACAACGGCTCATGCGCAGGCCGGCATCAACGCGAAGCTGCCGAAAATAGAAACCTGGGCAAATCAATTTCCGGACTACGAGATTCTGATTCGAGTGCCGGAATACACATCCATTTGCCCGAAGACCGGACTGCCCGATTATGGTGCGATCAGTATTCGCTACGAACCAATTAAGCTGTGCCTGGAGCTGAAGTCTCTGAAGATGTACCTGCTAGCTTACCGGAATCTGGGAATCTTCTACGAAAATGCCGTGAACCGGATGTTGCGCGACATTGTGGCGGCCGTCCATCCTCGCTGGTGTGTGGTGAAGGGAGAATTCACCCCGCGGGGCGGATTGACGACGGAGATCGAGGCATTTTGGCCAGCGGCAGGCCGCCGGGGACCCCGGGGCCATAGTGGCGGAGAAAAAACGTCTCGCCGGTAGAGATGGACTTCGCTCGGCGGCTCGGAGATAATTCGATCAAGATGATGCGGCATCCCGGCTCACCGCTCAAGGAGGTTCGATGAGTTCTACGTCAAACACCCCACACGAAGATCAGGGGTTCGCCTCGGCGTCTCTTCCCCGATGGGTGATGGTGCTTTTCGTCCTGGCGTTCGCGCTGGTGGGATATTTGCTCTATGCCAATTATGGGGAGCGGCAGTCGCTACAGCGCGCGCAGGAGGACAGCGACAAGAAAGCGCAGGCGCTGGCCGCGGAAATTGACAAAACGAACTCGAAGGTTGCCGACCTGCAAGGCCAGTTAGACGTCACCTCGCAAAAACTGGGACTGACGCAGGATGAATTGGCGCGCGCGCGAAGTATCGCTCAGACGGCGCGAAAAGAAGGGCAGGAGAGCAGCCAGCAGCTCCGCCAGCAAATCGGGGCAGTGCAGGCGGATACCACTACGAAGATCGGCGAAGTAGCGACGCAGATCAACGGGACGCAAAACGACCTTAATACGACGAAGGCCGACCTGGAAGCGACGAAGGGCAAACTGACGAGCACCATCGGAGACCTGGGAGTACAGAGTGGTCTGATTGCCCGAAACCACGATGAAGTGGAGGAACTGAAGCGCTTGGGAGAGCGCGACATTTTTGAATTCGCTCTGAACCGGTCGTCCAAAGGGCCTGAGCATGTCGGGCCAATTCAGGTTCAGCTGCGCAAGACGGACGCGAAGAAATTCAAGTTCACCCTCAATGTTGTGGCCGACGACAAAACCATCGAGAAGAAGGACAAGACGGTGGGCGAGCCGGTACAGTTCTACGTTCGCGGCGCGCGCGCTCCTTACGAGATCGTGGTCTTCGATGTGACCAAGGATCAGGCGAAGGGATACCTAAGCACTCCCAAATCGGCCTCGGCGGCGGCGCCCACGGCCGGCACCAAGCCACCTGGCCTCTGATTTCAAGCTCTGGGAAGCCGCCCTGCGGCTTCTCCAAATCCCCGTATTTACGAATAGCACGCCGCGCCCGGACATTTCTGCCCGCTTTCACATCTACCCGTGTCATCTTGGGGTGAAGAGGAGTTCGTAGAAAGCTTCGGTTCAATCTGAGTCATCTTCGCGGCCATTATTCGGAGGGTACATCTATGCACGGTCTGCGCCTGGGCGCTCAACGCCGGAAAGTTGCGGCGTTTGCCGCCTTGCTGTTGCTTTTCTGTTGCTCCAGCCCTCTTTTCGCGCAGAGCAAGTTCGCGGACCGGCTACCCGCAAACACCACCGTTTACCTGGAGTGGCACGGGAGCGGCGCAGTGCTCTCCAGCGCGGCGAAAAATCATTTGTTGCAGATGGCTCTCGATCCGAAGCTCGCGCCAGTATGGGCGGGGCTGATACAAAGCGTTCGCGCCCAACAGGGCAAGCCAGCATTGGAACTCGAGTTTCCAGACGTGATTTCACTGCTGAGTAATCCGTTGGTGGTGGGAGCAACAGAGCTGCCGGCAACGCCAGCAGCTTCCGTGCCCGCTAAACAGCCTGCGCAGCACATCGCAACATTTCTGATATATGACGCCACCGGGAAAGCAGAACTGGTTCGCAAGCTAAAGGGTGCAAATTCGCAAGCCGGGGCGTGGAGCAGCTACGACTTCCGCGGCACGCAGGTGGAATCGCGGAGCATCGGAACGGAGATCACGTATCGCGCGCAAGCCGCGAACTACTATCTGCTTTCGGATCAAAAGCAGGTGCTGGAGGACTTGATCGGGCGATTTGGCGGGACGGAACAGCCTGCCTCTTCGTTGATGCAAGTGCCGCAGTACCAGGAAGCGCGAAAGCACATCGACGCCGATGCGGCGATCGAATTCTTCTTCCGCCTCCCGGACTTCACCAAATGGGCGGCCGCTCCCGGCGCCAAGGGGAAGTTACAGCCGGCGCAGATGCTCGCGGGTCTGCACTTGGAAAAAATTCATGCCGCGGGCGGTAGCCTGAGTTTTGCGGGAGAGGCTACGGAGATGCGCGGCGCGATCCTGGGCGACACGTCGGCAGGCGGGCTCTTTGACTTGATGGGCGAAAGTCGCCCCACTTTTGTGACTGAACCATTGGCTGGCATGGGAAGTTCGTTCAGCGCATCGCGGGTAAACTGGGCGGCGGGCTATAAGCTGCTACAGGAAGCGCTGGCAGGAAGCCTGCCTCCACAGCAGGCTGCGTCTGTGACCATGGGCGAGGCGATGGCCCAGTCATTCCTGGGCATGCCCATCGAAGATGCGCTGAAGCTTTTCACCGGCGAGATAACTTCGGTCACATCGTATTCCGAGGACGGCGCGCCACAAGCGCTATACGCGGTGACGATTCAGAAACCGGAGGCGGTGCTGCGGATTCTCCGGGCTGTGGCCGGACACATGATTACGGCGGAAGATTCCGCGGGCGCGACTACCTATCTCGATGTGGCGTATCCCTATCGCGACCCGGTGAGCGGAACGCAGCGGCGGAAATTCTATTATGTTGCCGTGACGCCGGATATGATTCTGGTGGCGCCGCGAAAAGCGATGCTGCGTCAGGCGGCGAGTCTGCTCGTTTCTCGGTCTGGAGCTCCCGCAGGGGCCTTAGCGAATCCCATGTATCAACTACTGCGAACCCGGCTGCCGCAAAATCTGAGCGCGTTGAGCGCCGCGGACTTGACTCAAATTCCGTGGGACAAGCTGACTGCGAATTTCGAGAGGCAACTCGAACAGAACGCCAAGAAGCAGAACGGTGCCGCGCCCGAGGCGGCGGCCAGCTGGTTGAAATCGATTCCGCCGGACGTGGTTTCTCGCCATTTGAAGATGTCCGTGGGCGGATCGTGGAAGGATGCCAACGGCTTTTACATTGAGTCGTATATCCAGTAGGGCGCGTCATTTTTTGAGCCTACTCCGATTTGCCGCGGCCCTAGCCTGCGCCGTTGTTGGCATGGCCGGTCCCTCCCCGGGGCAGAACAACGTTCAAGACAGCGCGCCACTTGCGCCAACTCCCCTGCAATCCACAAGCCAGCTCGTGAAATTGGACGTAAGCGTGACGGGCAAGCACGGGCAGTTCGCTGCGTGCGGTTCCCAACAAGAAAACGAAAAAGAGTATTGCGCCGCCTTCTGTTTTCGCCAAGGGCTATGCGGCTCTGACTTCACTGGCCACCGTTACGGGGGGCCGCGCCTATTTTCCTTAGTCCGCCAAGGATTTTGCGCCCATCTACGGCGAGATCGCGGCGATGCTACGGCACGAATATGTGCTGGGTATCGCTCCGGCGCATGACGGACAGTTCCATCCGCTTGGCGTCAAGGTACGGGAAAACGAAAACTACCAAGTGTTTGTGCGTCAAGGATACCGGGCCCCGTAGGCGCCGAGATGCTAGAACCGTGAGCCCCTCGCGCGGCAAGTTGTACTAAGATTGCCATCATGAAAAACCAGGGCACAAAGGATTGTATTCATCCGTGGTGGCGCGTCAGTTTGCCGCCAGCGGTCAAATTGACGGCACTTGTAGCGCTGTTTTTCATTGCCATCGCGCCTTTCGAGATCCGGGCGCAAACGGGATCGACACAGGCGCCCAAAGCGAGCTCCCAGCCAGGGGCCGTGACGCAGCAGGGCGGAGCGGTGCAATTCGCTTTTGGGGGCAATGCAGCTCAGATTCCGGCGACGTATCTGGATCATCTGGTTTTCTTTCCCGCAAAAGTTAATGACAGCCGTCCACTGCTTTTCCAGGTCGATTCGACGGCGGCAACCTCCTCGATAGATGCAGGCCGGGCAGACGAGCAGCGCCTGACAAACCTCTCGGGGCCTACACTTCACCTGAGTGGCGTGGACGTGATGCTGCCTGACTTCGCGAGAGGGACAAAAGACAACTTCGCGGCGCTCGTTGGCCGAGCGTATGAGGGAACGCTGGGCAAGGATTTTTTGGATCATTTCGTGGTCGAACTGGACTACGGGCGGCAAACCGCCCAGCTCCACGATCCGGCTGTGTTTCATTACTCCGCAAAAGCCAAAGTGTTCCCACTCCGCTTCGTAGGCCCGGTGCCCGTCGTGCGGGCGAAGTTTAACCTCGGCGGAAAGGAGTACGACGCGGACTTTGGCGTGAACACCGCGCTCGATGCGCCCATCAGAATCTCGCAGCGCTATGCCAGCGCCCACCGAATCAACGTGCACCGGACATTTCCCGCCACCGATGAGCCTCTCGATGCAAAAGCGGTAGCCGTACGGCTAAAGTCGTTTCAGATCGGGCCATATGCAGTGGACAGTCCGATGGGCGAAATAGCGGAAACGGTGCTGCCGCCCGGCGATGCGAAGCTGGCGGGGGAAATAGGCGGAGGAATGCTACGGCGTTTCATTGTGGTTCTCGATTACACGCATCAGCAGATGATTCTGGACCCGGGTAACAAGTATCCGGATGACGACTCGGCAGACGTGAGCGGAATTTCCATGGTGGCCAAAGGGCCGGGTCTTAAAACTTTCCAGGTTGTCTCTGTCGCGCCCGGCACGCCGGCAGCGGATGCCAAGATTCAGAAGGGCGACGTGATCGCGGGAATAGACACCGATCCGGCCGCGGACCTGACGCTATTAGAAGTGCGCAATCTGTTTCGCCAAGTGGGGCACTCCTACAAACTGCTGCTGGAGAGAAACGGGCAGGAAATTCCGGTCACGATACAGATGCGCCGGTTGCTCTGAAGAACGGCCTGAGAGATCGCGGCATCCACCGCAACGGCTACTACTTTTCGAATCTGCGAAGGGTGGTGGCCATTTGGGTGAGCCTTGCATCCACTTTGCCGAATACAGTTGTCGGCTCGAATTTGCCCGACTTGTCGCGCGCGCCGGCGGGCACGCCTGTAAGGATTTCGATGCCCTGCTCGATGGTGGCGACGGGATAGATGAAGAACTGCTTGTTGGCGACCGCTTCGATCACGTCGTCTCGCAACATTAGATCCTCCACGTTTTCCGCGGGAATCAGCACACCCTGCTTGCCGTTCAGGCCCTTGATGCGGCAAATGTCGTAGAACCCCTCGATTTTCTGATTCACGCCGCCGATGGGCTGAATGTCTCCCTGTTGATTCACCGAGCCGGTGACGGCCAGCTCCTGGCGGATGGGCAGTTCGGCGAGAGCGGAGAGAATCGCGTAGATTTCGGTCGAGCTGGCGCTGTCCCCATCGACGCCGGAATAGGACTGCTCGAAGCAGATGCTGGCGGAAAGCGAGAGAGGTTTGTCTTGCGCAAACGTGCGGCGCACGTAGCCGGAAATGATTTGCACGCCTTTATCGTGAAAGCGTCCGCTGAGGTTGGATTCGCGCTCGACATTGATGATGCCGATGTTGCCCATCGCGACTGAGGCGGTGATGCGCACCGGCTTGCCGAAGGCGTATCCGCCTATTTCGAGCACGCTTAGCCCGTTCACCTGGCCGACGCGGCTGCCGGCGGCGTCGATGAACACCTGATTGTTCTCGATCATCTCGCGAATCTTGGTTTCGAGCAGATTGTGGCGCTCGATTTTCGCGTCGAGGGCCTCGCGGACGTGCTGTGCTGAGACGATCTTGTTACCGTCGTGCCGCGCGGCGTAGCAAGACTCGCGGGCGAGGTCGGCTAGATCGAAAAACCGGGTGGTGATCTTTCCGCGGCGCCCGGCGATGCGAACTCCGTGCTCGAGGATGGCCGCCACCGCCGTGCGGTCGAAGTCGAGCAGCTTTTCATCTTGCGCCAGCTTGCGAATGCGCCCGCCGTAGTGGCGGAAAACTTCGTCGGTCCACTTCATTTCTTCGTCGAATTCGACGCGCACCTTGAATATCTTTTTGAAGTCGTCCTCAAAATCGTAGAGCATCTCGTACATGTCGCGATCGCCGATGAGGATGATTTTTACACGCACGTCAATCGGCTCAGGCTTGAGCGCCGAAGCGCTGAAGGGAAAAAACATGTCGACGGGCTGGATTTCAAGCTTGCCGTGGTTGAGGGTTCGCTTGAGTGTTCGCCACACGCCGGTTTCGGTGAGCGCGTCGAGCGCATACATCACCAGGAATCCGCCGTCGGCGCGCAGGAGCGAGCCGCCGCGCAGATCCATGAAGTCGGAGTTCCAGCCGCCGCGCTGGTCGTAGCTGCGCTGCACGGTGCCGAAGAGATTGGCGTAGGTCGGAATGGTTTCGAAGACCACCGGGCACTTTTCGTTTTCGGCGTGGGCGAGGATCACGTTGACGCCGTAGACGCGGAAGGGATCGCGCTCGGAACGATCGGGACGCGGACTGCCGCCGCCTTCCGACGGAGGCTGCTGATCTTCCTCGCCCTCCCGTTCCTTAAAGGGATCGAGATTGTCGAGGACGTGGTGGCGCACCTCTTCGAGATATTCGGAGATGTGAGTGCTGGGATATTTTTCTTTCAGCTCCTCGATTACCCCGTCGACCAGCACGGAAGCGGCTTCCTGCTCCAGATAGCTCATTTCGCTGGCGAGCTCGCGAGAAAGCGAAAGAGTCTTGCGGTAGACGACCGTGAACTCCTGGCGAAACTGATCGTACTTGCGCTCGATCTCCTCGGCGGCGGCGTTTTCGAGTTTGGCGTCTTGCACCATTTTCGGGATTTCTTCGATCGGCACCATCTGGCCTTCGAGCACCGGGAAAATTTCCGGCAGGGCGACGGCGCCGACCTGCATGCGTCCAAGCGCAAATTGCTCCCGGGCGATGCGCCGCGTGAAGTCGTCCATCAACTCTTTTTCGCGCTGCGTGAAGCGCTCGACGATGCGCGTCTTCTGGCGCTGGAATGGTTCGCCTTCAAAAACCTGCGGGATGCGCCGCCGAAGGAAATCGATTCCCGACTCGACTTCCTTCTTGAAGACGGCAGCCTGTCCGCGTGGCAGAGTGAGCAGACGCGGGCGATCGGTGTTCTTGAAGTGATTGACGTAGCAGCGATCGGGGGCAGGCTCGTTGTCGGGCAGCATGTCCTCGATCATGCGCACGACCATGCCGCCGCGGCTGGTGCCGGAAAGCCCGCATACGAAGAGGTTGTACCCAGACGCGGTGAGCTCCACGCCCATGCGCAGGGCGCGCAGGGCGCGCTCCTGGCCCATGTCGCCCGAGGTAGGCTCGATCTCGGCGGTGGTCTCAAAAGGAATGCGCGCCGGATCGCACCGCCACCGCAGTTTCTCCGGCGGCAGACCTTCGAGCTTCGGATTGTTCTTTGGAGGCATGCGGTGTCGCGTTCCAGGGACTGAAAAGTGTCGCTGAAAACTCGTTACTCTAGCACGGCCTCCGCATTCTTCCCACCCTGACCGGAGCCATCGTTTCTATGGTGTTTGGGAGGGGCATACACCTCCAGCAGAATCGCCACCATCGCTAGGACCACCGGCCCGAGGATCAGGCCAAGCAACCCGAACGCGCTGATCCCGCCCAGCACTCCCAGAAACACAAGCAAGCCGCCGATTTCCGTCCGGCCGCTGATGAGCCATGGGCGTAACACGTTGTCGACCAGAGCCACGATCACGCCACACAGCACCAGAACGATGAGCCCGCGTATCCAGTGCCCGCCAATCATTAGGCTCGCGGCGAGAGGGACCCAGATCAGCGCGCCGCCAACGAGCGGAATGAGCGAAAAGAATCCCATCATCACGCCCCAAAAAATGGGCGCGCTCACTCCAGCAATAGCAAAGGCTATGCCGCCGAAGAGTCCGTGCGCTGCGGCGGCCAACAGGCTGGAAGTGACGCTGGCGAAGATCAACTCGCGCGCGTCGCCCAGCATGCGCTCGCGGTTGCGACCCGTGAAAGGCAGCACTTCGCGGAAACGCGTCAGGAGCGATTCGCCGTCGCGGTAGAGGTAGAACATTACCAGCACGGTGACGAAGAGATGGAACAGAAAGGCGGCGGTGTGCTGCAGAACGGCGCCCATCTTGAAGGCAACAAAGCTGGCGGCCTTTTCGCCGTACCCTTGCAGCGAAGTTGTCAGATCGTCCGAGCCCAGGCTCGGAAATCGCTCCTGCAGCCGGTCCCAGAGATTCGCGGCCGCCGCGAAGTGGCCGCTCTCGAACTTCAACTCAAAGTTCTGCACGGCCTGAACGCCTTGGCGAACGAACGCAATCATCACGAAGATCAGCGGCAACATGATCACCAGGAGCACTCCGACGGTGGTGGCGACGGCGGCAGCGGTCGGCCCGATGCGCGGAACCAGGCGTTCGTATACCGGATAGGTGAGAACCACCAGCACGGCGGCCCAGGCGATTGCCGCTAAGAATGGCGAAACAATCACATAGGCGAGGTAGACCAGGAATAGCACGATGCCGTAGAACAGCAGCGCTCCAAGCCGCTCCTTCGAGATAGACTCCTTCGCCAAGCTGCGCCTCCTCCAGTTTTTTCCCGCTATTCTTTAGAGCGCCCGTGCCACTGATAGTGGCAATCCGCGGGTTTGTCAACTCTGCCGGCGTTGGCCGCAAAGCCGATGCTATGATTGTGGCAGGTTTTCCTTGGACATGACCTCCCCGACGACTCCCGCCTGCCCGCACAAGCGCACCCGCGTGATTGCCAAAGACAGCGACGCGCAGTATGTGGAGTGCCTCGACTGCGGCGAAATTCTGGAAACCGGCGAAATGGAAAAGAAGGACAAGGCCGGGTACGACGAATCGCTCTCGGATGCCTAGGCAGGAGTAAAAACTTTCAGTTCGCCTCGATCACATCATCGGCGGCAGCTGACTGACAAACGCACTAAACTGGAGAGCGTAAGGTTGCCATATCGCTAGCTTGAAGTGCGGATTTAGGCTACCCTCTGCGGCTGGCCCCGCAGTTCCCTTCAATGCTCTTCAAGAGTTTCAGCGCCGCGGTGTTTGGAATCGACGCCTATGTAGTCGAGGTTGAGGCGGACGTAGGACCCGGCCGTCCGGGGGATTTCAACGTAGTTGGCTTGCCCGACATTGCCGTGAAAGAGAGCCGCGAGCGGATTAAGGCCGCGTTGCGGATTTGCGGCTTCGATTTTCCCTCCCACCAAGCGGTCACCGTGAATCTCGCGCCAGCCGACATTCGCAAGGAAGGGTCGGCATTCGATTTGCCCATGGCGCTCGGCCTGATGGGCTGCCAGGGCACCTTCTTCGGCAAAAATCTCGACACGCATGTTTTTCTGGGCGAGTTGTCGCTCGATGGAAGCGTGCGCTCGGTGCGCGGCGCTCTGTCCGCGGCTCTGGCGGCTCGCGAGCGCGGAATTCCAAACGTGGTAGTGCCCGAGGCAAATGCGCGCGAGGCTGCGGTAGTCGAGGGTGTGAACGTTTACGCGGTGAAATCCCTGCCGCAGGCCGCGGATATGATCAATGCCCCGGAGTCGTTCCGTACCGTCACAGTGGACACGTCGCAGATGCTTGCGGACGCCGGCCAATACTCCGCTGACTTGCGCGACGTGCGAGGGCAGATGGCATCGAAGCGCGCGCTGGAGGTTGCCTGCGCGGGTAGCCACAACTTGCTGCTGATTGGGCCACCGGGCGCGGGCAAGACCATGCTCGCAAAGCGAATTCCGAGCATACTTCCGCCGATGTCGCTCGAGGAGGCCATCGGGACGACGCGCATCCACAGCGTGGCGGGATTGCTGGAGGACGCCCGAGGGCTGGTTGGCACGCGACCGTTTCGCTCCCCGCACCACACCATCAGCGATGCGGGCTTGATCGGCGGCGGGCCATCCCGCGGCCCGGAGAAGTTTCTCTCGGCCACAACGGCGTGCTTTTCCTCGACGAGCTGCCGGAGTTTCAGCGCAACGTTTTGGAGGTGCTCCGACAGCCTCTGGAGGACGGGTGCGTGACTATTGCGCGCGCGGCGCTTTCGGTGAGTTTTCCCTCCAGATTCATGCTGGTGGCGGCCATGAATCCGTGTCCCTGCGGTTTTTTCGGAGACCCGACGAGGCAGTGCCAGTGCTCGCCGCCGCAGATTCAGCGGTACGTCTCCAAGATTTCGGGGCCCCTTCTGGACCGCATCGATATTCACATCGAGGTTCCGGCGGTAAAGTACAAGGAGTTGCGCGGAGACGGGCAGATCGAAAGTTCGGCGAGCGTCCGCGAGCGCGTGTTGCGCGCGCGGGCCATACAAGTTGCACGGTACAAGGGTGAGAAGAAGCTCTACGCCAATTCGCAGATGCCGTCGAGGCTGATCCGCACCTACTGCGGCATCTCCAGCGACGGCGAAAAGCTACTGGAGACCGCCATACAGCGCCTGGGCCTATCGGCGCGGGCCCACGATCGCATCCTCAAGGTTTCACGCACGATTGCCGACTTAGAGGGTGCGGCATCGATTGAGCCGAAGCACCCGAGTGAGGCCATACAATATCGCACGCCCGACCGGGCGTACTGGGCGTAAGATAGAGAAGCCTGGCGATTGACGGCAGGCCGGAGGCTGTGATACCTATTATGGCCCCAGATTTTTTGGGCTCTGCAATCTATGGCGCAAAACCCATCCCTCGAGATAACACTCGAGACGTTGCTCGAAAGCGTGGACCTGGCGGAGAATATCGCCGTGCGCGCGGCGCGAGCCGCCGGTTTTTCGGAAGACGAAGTGCACAAGATTGGGATGTCGGTGCGCGAGGGCGTAGTCAACGCGTACAACTACGGGAATCGTCAGGATCGACGCAAGAAGATTGTGATGACCGTAGAGTTCGAACCGGAAGCAATGATCGTGCGCGTGCTTGATGAAGGGCGCGGTTTTGAGCCGGCGGAGATACCGGATCCGCTGGATGAGGAGAATATCCTGCGAACCTCTGGACGCGGGCTTTTCCTGATGCGTGCCTTTATGGATAACTTGGTTGTGCAACGAGGGCCCGGAGGCGGGGCCGAGCTGATAATGTGGAAGAAGCTTCCGCAGTCTTCGGGCAATGGCACGGGGCATAGGGAATAACGTTTTGAGTCAACGCTGAATCGAGGTTGCCGTGGCGCTGCAAGGTACATGCCGGGATGTGAGTGACGTAGCGGTTATCGACCTGAGCGGGAAGATCACGCTGGGCGAGGGTAGCTCCATGCTTCGGCGGATGATCCGCGAGCTGATCGACCAGGGCCGCCGCAAGATCCTCCTGAATCTCGAAGAAGTGGACTACATCGACAGCGCGGGCATTGGCGAGATGGTGGGCGCTTATACCATCGTGCGCGGCGCGAGCGGCGAACTGAAGTTGATCAACCTCACCAAGCGAGTGCACGACCTTATGCAAATCACGCGGCTCCTGACCGTTTTCGACGTTTCGAATGACGAGGCCGCTGCCGTCCGTAGTTTTAAGTAATTTCCGAATCTTGCCTAGGCGACGGCTGCTTAGCCTGAATTTCAGATGCATATTTTGCGTTCCTGCCCAACTGCCCCCCGCTGATTTCAAACTCTAGACAGGAAGTTTGGTTTTGTGCAAGAATCCCGCCGAAAACGCGGTCTTGTAAGCCCGTGGGGGTACGCGCGAGGCCCGCAGGAAGGAGGTTCCTCGTGCTTACATCGGTCTTACCGGGTCGTGGATCGGGACACTGCCATCTCTGGGGAAGAGGAGCGAAATGTGGCTCGAGAACAAGGCGTGGTGAAATGGTTCAATGCGTCAAAGGGGTACGGGTTTATCCAGCGACAATCCGGGGAAGATGTTTTCGTTCACTTCTCGGCGATTCAGATGGATGGATATAAATCACTGACCGAAGGACAGCTTGTAGAATTCGAGGTTCGTCAAGGACCTAAGGGTTTTCAGGCTGAAACCGTAACGAAGGTTTGACCACGGCAGTATCCGGGCCCCATTCCGGCGGAAAGGAATGGGGCTCCCCTCTTACTAGAGTCCACCGTTCTGCAGGCGGGAGGTTTGCCGAGATTTGCCTGGGGGCTTGTTCGGCACGCCTCGGAAAGCCTGTGATAACATGACAACCCCTGATTCCACGGGAGGTAGACTTTGGCGCAGCACATTCTCCGCAAGGATTTGAAGAAGGACCAAGTTCGGGAAACCTTCGCGCAGGGCGCGGAAGCGGTACTCTCGCACCAGAAGCTGGCTATCTACGTTTTAGCCGTCTTGGTCGTGGTTGCCGCCGGCGCATTCGGCTGGTGGACGTATACGCAGCGCCAAGCGGTGCAAGCATCCTCGGCTTTCGATAATGCGATGAAAACCTTTCAGACGCCGGCTGGCACGCCTGCCGTGGCGGGCGAGACAGTGTACCCGGACAACAATCAGAAATTCATGGCCGCCGCTCAACAGTTCTCCGATGTGGCTTCAAAATATCCGCGCACCCGAGGGGGGCAACTCGCGCGGTATTACCAGGCGTTGAGCTACGAAAGAATGGATAGGGACGACGAAGCCAAAAAACTGCTGCGGACCGTCGAAAGCGGCGGTGGTGAAGAGGCGGGTGTTTTAGCGCGATTCGAGCTCGCCCAGGTGGATGATCGCACCGGCCAAGGCGACGAAGCCGTAAAGCTCTACCAGGAACTGATCGCCAAGCCATCGATTCTGACGCCGAAACCCGTCGTGATGCTCGCGCTGGCCGCGCACTACAGCCGGATCAATCCCTCCGAGGCTGCCAAACTCTACAGTCAGATCAAGTCCGAGTATCCAGACACCCCTGTTGCCGAACAGGCCGACCAGGCACTCGCTCTGCTCCCCGGAAAATCCTAAAGGAAAGCCCGAACGAAGGAGCGATCGCCATGCAGGCAGCGTACGCCATGGACGTACGGCGCACACGCGGCCGGCGATATGCCGAGCGGCAGCATCCCTACCGAAATGATTTTGCGCGCGACCGTGACCGCGTAATCCACGCGCGGTCCTTTCGTCGCCTGGAGGCGAAGACCCAGGTCTTTACCACGCGCTTCTCCGACCATTTCCGCAACCGGCTAACGCACACACTGGAAGTAGCACAGATCGCGCGCACCGTATCCGGCGCGCTCAGCCTCAACACGGACCTGGCCGAGGCTCTGGCGCTCGTCCATGATATCGGCCACCCGCCCTTCGGCCACGCCGGCGAGCAACAGCTCGACATCCGCATGCGGGCGTACGGAGACCGCTTCGACCATAACTTGCATGCGCTGCGCATCGTCGAGCATTTCGAGCGGAGTTACCTCGACTTTCCCGGGCTCAACCTTACCTTTGAGGTGCGCGAGGGCATCGTCAAACATTCGCGGGACTACTCCCCGACGGAGTTCCCGTCGCTGGCTGAATACGCTCTCGGGGAGCGCCCGCCGCTCGAATCACAGTTGATCGACCTGGTAGACGAGATCGCCTACAATACCGCCGATTTGGACGACGCTTTCGAGGCCCGCTTGCTTGACTTCGCGCAGCTTCGACAGGAAGTACCGATGTTCGACCGATTCTACGCGGAGGTAGTTGAGAAACATCCCAGCGGCGAGCCCAAGCTGAAGTTCAATGAAGTGCTCCGGCGCATCATCGACTACCTGGCCACGGATTTGATCGAGCACACCAGAGCGCGGGTGGAAGCCA